>Ga0209367_1000908_pt1 | contig 33666 bp, 24 predicted proteins | sample WorMetLIZISLAND2_FD_187412 | JGI IMG/M metagenome (GOLD analysis project Ga0209367, IMG submission 187412) | Marine gutless worms symbiont microbial communities from Max Planck institute for Marine Microbiology, Germany - Olavius geniculatus... ... | reverse complement strand
GAGTACTCATACATGATCGCTGGCCATCACAGTATCTCAGACGAGCTGCATGGCAGGGACACGAGTACCCAACATCGTGATGTTGTGTTTAGAGCCGGCCCACAGCAACTTGGTCTTGGTGGGATTCATCTGCAGATGATTTGCTGCCATCCAGTGGCCAATGTTGGCAATGCAATGATCTAGATGAGAGATGGCAGACACTGAGTTGTAATGCTGACAGTGTATGGACATCTGAGAGTCGTCAGTGTAGCCACGGAACTTCACATTGTGTTGATCAACCACATCAGTAAGGTCTGCCATATAGAGGACAAAAAGTCACGGTCCAAGAACTGAACCTTGTGGGACTGAACACGAGATGGAGACCTCGGCTGACATAATTTATAACCACCATCAAGTAAAACCCAGAAGGGTTTATTGATCAAATACAAAATGAACCAGGCCAAAACAATGCTACGCAAACCAAATTGACACTCGAGATGGTGCAAGAGTGGTCTACGGTGTCAAAAGCAGTGGTAAGGTCAAGCAGGCAAAGAGCCGACACTTGACCTACATATGCCACCAGCAGCAGATTGCTGTAGACTGTTGTAACTGCTGTCTCAGTACTCTGGAATCGGCGATACACAGACTGCATTGGTGGCATCATGTCGTTGCTGTCCAGAAATGCCTGGAGCCGACACAGAACGACCCTCTCCAATAACTTGGAAAGGAACGATAAGTTCGACACTGGGCGAAAATTCTTCATGTCACCGGTGTCCAACCCACTTTTCTTCAACAGCGGGCGAATAACGGCCTGTTTGAAATCGGAAGGAAAACAGCCGGTGAAAAGTGATGCATTACACAGCACAGCGACAAATGGCGACAGCAGCCCACAAAAATCCTTAACTAGCCATGTAGAGGCTGGATCTAAGCTGCAAGCCTTAGCCGGAGCTAAGCCAATCAGCTTCTTGACTTCCTCTGTTCCTCAGCCGTTACAGTGATCCAGTCTACAAGCACTTGAGTCGATTTGTACGGGATGTCATACAGCAGGTTTATAATACAAGTTGAAAGAAACGAAAAACACTTAAAAGAATACAAAAGAAAATAATGCGCGCGAGGAGAACATTAGATTGGTCGCAATCTAATAATATTTCTTGTTTCTATTTATTCATTTTCACATTAGCAGTTGCGCAGGCACTGACTTTGAATGGCCCAGCTCTCCTTTCTCTTGAGACTGACAGCCCAAGTATACAAGTCCAGCAGACACTGCGGCTCCACGACAGAAGCACCGGCCGAGACCTGGCTCAAAACAGTGATGTTACTGACGACAGAGGGTAACCACTGGCGGTCGTATGATGCTGACCACGCCCTCTCCAAGCTGCTCCGGTTGTTTTTCAGAAACCGCAGCTGCGCCAAAGCATCGGCAAAATCCGGAAACTTGCGAGCGCTGGAAAATGCAACGAAAGACAAAAATATCACAGATGCTTTAGTTATCACATTCGCGACCATTTTCTTCCGTAACTAACGTTTACGACTTATTATTTCCGGAAAATCACAGCGCAGGTAATCGTCGACTATAATTAAAAACTTTTTTGTAGGGATGGGCCAACAGGAGAATTTCAATATCGATATGATACCGAATACGATGCTAAATAAATATCGCGATATCATTTAACTAGTTCAGTATGATATGACGTGTAATGTAACACGCTGTGTTAGAAAGGGTTTCTGACCTTTAGAGGAAAGAAAGATTCTAGGGTCAAATCCCAACCAATTGCAACCGAACCGCTGGGGACGCCTTTGCAGGGGGAATGCACACAAACATTTAAGGTCATCGAATTCGGCGCCAAATCAGGAGCCAATGTACGACTTCCTATTAGTGATCAGTAATCTAAGCTCTATCTCGCACCGTTACTGAGATACATAGCGACTTATTGGCCAAAAATCGCAAATTTTATCTACCCCTCTCATTTAGCGCTCTCGTTCTGTCCTCCTTCAAATTTATGGAAAAGCTTTACGGTTCCTGAAACTAGAGTCTTCCAGGCAGCCGACGGTGATTCTATCTTGCACCGCTTTTGACTGATCCACCTGTGTGACAGACAGACATGCAGACGGACGGACAAAATTGCGATGGTTAAGACGCACTAAAAGCCTAAAAACAGTAGCTGCTTTCGCGCGTAATAATTCATCTACTTGTTCGTCATCTGTTACAGATGTTAAGCGTTAGGTCGTATGGGAACAGTTTTTACACCAGTAATCCATAATGACACAGTATCCATAACTTTCTGCTCCAGACCAATCCAGCCTGTACCATGCAGTCGCTTCTTGACTTTGCAAACATTCCTAAACTTCGTCTGGTAGACACACTGCTGCAAGACCTGCTGTTGGGGCCGACAAATTAGGATAGATGGAATTTATTGACGTTTTTTTCATTTATTTTAACACGTATTATGCTTGCTCTGCTTTCGCCAGGTAGTGCAAAAGCAGACGTCAGGCGACGTGGAAACTAAAACATTTATTTCATAGCCAGTTGTATCGGAAATATTTATGCCAAATATTACTAAAATCTGCTAATCTCTATTCAAGGCATGATTGATAATGTTGAGGATGTTTTTTTCTCCAGGTTTTCTTTTATTTTTACACATATTTCGCTTGATCTGCTTTCCCTAGGTTGTGCAGAAGCATACATTGGGTGAGGTTAGAAACTGAACCGCTATTTTATGGCAAGTTGTGTGAGGAATATTTGTACCAAAAATTATTGAAATCTGATAGGCCTAATTGATTTTCAAGTTACAGTTGAAAATGTCGGATACTTTTTTGAGACACAGTGTACTGTTGACTAATGTGATTTGTGCGTAGTAACGCTACAGTATTTTTGACACTGACGTTATAGTTATCGTCATTTTGTGTTCTACCATCATGTGCCAAGATTGTTTGTCAAACCGCTGCATGCTGGCGTCACGTAAAGCGTGAAAAAATTCCTGTGCTTCCATTGGTCATCCGTCCCTAAAACTGTGCTCCCTATAATTTTTATTGGACCTTTCAGATCAACGAGTATTGGTGCATTTTTAATATCGTGTCAAAATTTTGCTGAAAAAGAATCTGTTTGCATCTAGTCTGTTATGCTACATAATGCGTAAACTTTACTTTAGTTTTCACGAATACTGTTCAGTGTTCGACCCCCACAGAATTAAAACCCCTGATCTGATTGAGATAAAATTTGGCACGGTTGATTACGTCGGCTAGATGACCCTTCATGCAAAATTTCATGTAAATCTGTACAAGCCAATAGCGGTAAAGTAACCACTTTTTGGGGGTACCCTTTTTTGACGCCCATGTTCACTGTCCTCCTTGAACCTAGGGGGTCGCAACTTGCAACAATAAAATCTACGCTTAATGCTAAAAACTTCGTGTGCAGATTGTCTTGGTCTATTTCTATCCGTTTCGGCGCAATTCACTCTTAGAATGTGTGTCACAGCCCGAAATCGCGAAAAAACAAAACAGCTTATTTTGGGCGTTCAAAATCGATGTTGACATTCTTATGAAGCTCGTCACCAGTGCTTGTTATAATAAGCAGCATGTCTGTGCCTATCTGTAACCGTTTACACGCTATACGAGCTAATAACGGTAAAATAAGCATATTTTTTGGGGGGGAGGGGGGTACCTTTCTTTCACGCCCCCGTTCGAGGGGAACCCCCTCACTCAGGCGAACAAAATTTTTCACGATAAACTAGAGTCCTTGCGGCAACCCACAGTGAAGATTTTGTGATCCTAGCTTGCTACACTTGCTATACTATACTTTTTATGTGCAAGTGAATTTCATGATTTTTGGCAGATCTCTGTACTGTGTTCAATTTTCTCTCAATTATATATATGCAACATCTATATTAAAATATAGCAAATTAGTTATATACAGCATGTCATACAGGCTGATACTGCAAGTTCATGCAATAGAAAGTAAACAGCTCAATCACTTGCTTAAACAATTATCAAGCTGTCAAATGTGGAAAAATCATAAAAAGTAACAGAAAATGCTCGGAATAAAAAAAAACAACTTGAACAACCTGACTAAAGTGCATCACAGATAAATGAAAACAAATAAACTGCATCACAGATAAATGAAAACAAATAAACAAAATCGCTCAACATTATCACAATAAATACATAATACACATTTTAACTAGAGCTGTCGAAGCATTAATTTTTTAAAGCATTAATGCACTGCGTTAATTTTTTAATGCATTAATTAATGCGTTATCGTTATTAACGCACCCAGGCGTGTCACAAGGGTGTTACCCCGGGCCCCGCAACGTTTGGGGGCCCCGCCTGTAGAATATAGAAAGTTAAAAACACATTTTAAACGTATAATCAACAATTACTGCCGTCATAGTTAGCACAGAAATCTATTAGCCTGTCGTCAAAATAACTATTTATTTACAGTAGTGATAGAACGGCAACTACAGTTTAGTTATTTGAATTCATTCGATTGTCAAATAACCGCAGTTTAAAGAAATATTGGAACATTTGCTTCACGGAATTTAGTAAATTAACATAAATTTACATATGTGCGTTAATTACCTTAACACGCGCTAATTTTTTTAACGAGAGTAAATTTATTAACGCAGTAATACGTTAATTAATGCACTAATTTGACAGCTCTAATTATAACCTTTGTTACTGGATACTCACTGGATTTTTACTAGGTTTTAAGTAAATAATTAGCAATCGTTATTGCTAAAAGGCCATCCAATGTGATCTTGAACAAACTACAAGTAAGATGGAAAGCCAAAGTGCTCCGCTGGCCTCTAGCCTATTTAGGTAAAACTAAAAGACATCTCATGGCAAAAGTGGAAACAAGTACAGAAAAAAGGAAGTAAAAAAGTGAAAGCAAAAAAGCAAAAAAATAGAAAAAAGAACAAAAGAAATGAGAAAGAGGGAAGGGAAGAATGGGTGTTACAAAAAATATACAAAAAATTGATAGAAATACATTATATTAGCTCCTACAACAATATTTACAACATATTGTGAGTTCATCAACTTACAGCTTATATCATGGCGCCCATCCAACAGTGTCATAGCATTAAGTGCAAAAAATATCAGCATTACGGATATCAAAAACCAGCAACTAGTATACACTGCGAATAATTCTAGGCTACGTAAATTGTACTATACAAAACTGTCCATAACAATGCAGTATACTAATATTACATATCATATTGTTAATAAAAATGCAGTGACAAATTGTAACAACTTAAGATAGTGCAGTGTACAATGCAGAAGTCCATGAACTACAAACTAAATTAGTCATGTTTGAAGCCGGAGGCCGCTAATTTTGGGACACGGTGTATAACATAGTCGTAATAAAATTCATATACATACATAACGTCACACACAGAGATCGGTTAACACAGTAGTAACAGTAGCAAATTCTACCAAGCCCTGTGCCTGTACCAGTCCTGCAGATCATAACATTAAGACACGTTCTATTAGTTATTTATAAGCAGCTTGCTGTTTCACTTATAAGGTTAATTCCCTTACAGCTGTCCACTATAAACCGTAACAATTACCAAAGCAGTCGGCTATCTTTGTTCTTTCAGTGCGAGCTTCATAAGAGCGATCATTGGTGCTTCAAATGCCAGAGAAAAGACAAACGCAAGAGCGTATGTCACAACCAGATGACCACAGAACTGCCATGCCTATCAACCAACAAAGCATTTCTTTCTTACAATATCTGGATAAATGACTGTCTGCAGACAAGTAAACTATCTCAGTATTCACCCAAATCAACTCAGCCTTCCATCCCTCCGGAGTGGATAAATCAACAATATATACTGTTTGTGAACATCAAACCATTTCTACCTTACATAATTCAAATCACCAACGATATGCAACACACAGGCTGGCACTGACCTCGTGGCAAAAGGGGAGAGGGAAGACAACTGCCCCTCAAACCCGAAAAAAATTTAGCCTGTCACGAAATATTCTTCTTGTCCAAAATTTTTCTTCCACAGATACAAAATTTGGGAAGGAGTGATAATCTGCCATTTCGGAAAAATTTGGGGACAAATTTGAAATTGTGAGCACTCTGTCGGAAATTTTCAGCTGCCTATTAGAGAACTGCAAATGCCAGTCCCAACCTTTTTAAACCCATGATGTTGCTGTTCGCTGGCATGGCAGCGTGGTACAGTGGTTAATATGTTGCATCTGAACAATGTAGTTGGCTTATGATGGGCCTTAAGCGTTTAACGATGTTTCTGTCAAATCAGTCAATTTCTCGACGGCATTGCAGAACATATCAGCAATGACTATTGCGACAGATGGATGGCCATAAAATATAACAGCACTCCGCTGACATTTTCTCTAGACAATTACCACAAGACTAGTACATACAGATAGCATTACCATAGTGATGCCAGTAATGTAGAGCAGTGTGTCGCGATTTAAGTAGCAGAAAGACATAACCAACGGATGCAAAAGATAAGCCGTGTAGGTGAGACGACTCAGTGGTACAAACGCCGACCAAGATAGCAAAGAGTTGATGAAGCCTGTGCACACAAAGCAACAAATAAACATCTGCATTAGCATGGCAGAGCAGTATTATTTTTTAAAGATTGTCAGGCAGCTGTGTTAGATAAACTCTAGCTGCTGTAGGTTCGTCTGGCGACAGGTCTATGAGTTGGAAGGACACAGCTGATGATGATCTTTGTCGGAAACCAGCTGGTGTGTCTGTTCAAAATGCAGCTGTGTGTTTGACGCTATAACCACATAACACCAGCACTAGAGGAGCTGTACTGGTTTCCGGTTCTGCGTTGGGTGGATTTCAAGATGGCCACCCTAGTCTACTTGTTACTGTCTCCAACTTACCTGGCCGCCAACTGTCAGCTGGTCTCCGACGAAGATCATCATCAGCTGTGTCCTTCCAACTCATAAACCTGTCGACAGATGGAGACAGATGCTTTGCTGCTGCAGACTGAGCATCAGGAGTCTGTCTAACAATGCGTCATTGGACCACACAAGTGTAAATGTAAGACAACATCTAAATCCATCAAATGCTTTAAGCAGGATGCTCGAAAGTGACAGACGACAGAGAGACCAACCATGCTACTGAGAACAGTATCGCGATAAAAACCGAAGTGTACCCGCATTGCCGGTGACGCAGGCAAAGATAACCCATGCAACGCCGAGTGCCCAAGCCGTGCGATGTAACGAGGCATAGAGACTTCTAACCACATCAGAGAGATGGACATAGCCGTTGACATCATCATACAGGCCGTAGACCACACTCAGGTTGCACAGAGCCGCCAGCAACCAGAACAATGTGACCAGCGCCTGTATAAACAAATGCAACATAACAGTTGAGACACAGGACTCACAATAGAGTGGTCATGGGGTTGACTCCTGGTCAGGTCACGATTAAGTGGTAAAGACTCAAACAGGTGATCGTCTGCGAACAGGTATACCATCTCAAGATATAACCAACTCCAAGGTGAACTCAGCCTTCTGTCCCTCCAGAGTAGGTAAACTTCCTTTACTTCATGTTCCCCTTTCCCTTTCCCATCTCCTTCCCATTACCTTCCCTTCCCCTTCCCTTTTCCCCTCACCTTCCTCTTTCCCTTCCTTTTGACCGACTGGGGTCAAGGCAGGTTGCAATCACCTGCATCAAGAGGCAGGTGACACTAGATAATCCCATATGGCAGATGATGAACGCTCTGCAGTTCTGTAATGCATAGACAAGTCTTTTAACCTTTACAAAATGTAAATATAAAATTCTTCCTCAGCCATAAAATGGAAAGGTGTCAATTTGTATAGCGCATCTCGTGTACAATGCCTCTAATGCGCTTTTCGTCATTAACCCGAGCTGCCAGCCACACGGCCACCACGTGCAGCCTGCAGACACAGGCTAACGCAGTGGCCGGCTAGGCAGCTCCAGTCAGCTGTACTAAGGTCACCACCTTCCGTAACCCATATAAATGAGTTACTGCTCATTTTACCGTCCCACGAAGGGTAGAAGGCTGAGTCGATTTAGCCATAAGGTGCACAGGGCAGTGGTGATCTCTGTTTTCTTAGCTGTCAGCCAGACACCAGTTTTTACACTGCAAGACCATGGATACAAGGCCAGTGCATCGCATGTTGTGCCTGTTTATGCCCCAGCTTTTACTAGAACTCATTGCATCAACCCTTATTTATTTCGCTTGAGATGAAATTGTACAAGCATACATATAGAACAGAATAACACAAAAAAATTAAAATTATAAAGTAGGGGGCCTACATGCATATTCAATAATGCAGTCTACATCAATGGCACGAAAGCAAGGCAGTAATGGATAGCCATACCTACCCCACTACTCCATAACATTCCAAATAAAAAAACACCTACTTCGACGCTACAACATAAAATAAGTCCTGCAGTAATGGGTTAACATATAATAGCTCAACAATCTGGCAAATCTTACAAAAGCCAGAAGTAAAGAACCGGATTCGTAACAGCAGAGACCCCATGTGCTCTTTTTGTTATTAACAGCCAATTCATCAAGCATTGTTAAAACATTAGTTAACTATATTTACCTCCGCCAAGGAGGTAATGTTTTTGCCGGTTTTTGTTTGTTTGTTTGTTTGTCTGTGAGTCTGCAAGATAACTCGAAAAGTTGTGGATGGATCTTTCTAAAATTTTGAGGGTATGTCGGGCATGGCATAATCTACAAGTGGTTCCATTTTGGGTGTGATCCGGCAGGAATCCTGGATTCTAAATCACTTTGAAATTATCGTTACCATTGCGTTAAAGGAAACATAAGGAAACCGCTGCAAAACCGAAGATGGTGACGCCACCTGGCGAATAGCTTTGCCTTGGCGGAGGTACCTGCGGGCTATGACTGCTTTCTAGTAATAAATGCAAACATATCAGGCCAATACAACAGTCAAACAAGGTGTAGCCAAATGTGCAACGGGAACTCCTAGTACAAAGGATATGCTACAAATTTCTGATCGACAAAAACACTTAGCTGATTTTAGTGTTTCTATCACAACGAATATGCAATAAACTCCTGACTGATTTTAATGTTGTTGTAAAAAGTGATGTGCAGACCGGATGAATTTTTAGTCTTCCGTTGACGAGGTACAATGCGAAACCAAGCAGCACTCCAACAAAGTATGGACCAGCCCGACACCACGGCGGATAATAGATATCACTCATCCAATGTGCTGTGCTACAGAACAAAACATTCTGAGCATTATAGAATAATTCTTAGAAATTAAGTTTTCATCTCTACCTAAAGCACCTCTGAAGCTACAGCACCATGGGTTGAAAAATAAATAGGACAGAAAGTTGTGATTTTCAAACAAAGAGCTAAAAATATCAGACAGGAGAGATTATGGATGCTCAGGATTTCAATGTTGTTTTTAAGTTTTCACAAAACAGGCTTTCAGCCCCAAATTTTGGATGCTTGGGGACAAAAATTTTTGAACAAAAATGTTTCAGTCAATTTTCTGACAGCTCAAAATTTGGCGGAAAAAGATGCCCTTACCTCACCCTGTTCCCCCTGCAACGAAGCCACTGGGGGGGGGGGTCAAATTAACATGTTAGCAAATGCACTAATTACTAATCACTGCATTATCAAACACATCAACACATTAGGAAATTAACAGCAATTAAACTTCATGTTGAACCACTGTTTGGAGTAAAAAAATGTGTTCAACATGCACTTACACTGACCCAGTTCACGGTTTAATGTGCACTTACAACAGAAACGTGAAAATACTCACTTGACAGTGGTGTTGACTGTTACCGAGTCAGGGATAGCAGCCGGGTAATTATTGATAGATGTGATAATGCCCACCGTGACACAGTTGACTACGATTGGCAATGTTGCACAGACCACTCCAATGACTGCATGGCTGCAACACAAAAAAAATTAAAATTTTTTTTGCATAAACAGCTACATCTACTGCATGGGAGGTCATCCCCTTTTTCGACACTTTGAGCCGGCAAGAGTTGAACCTAATTAAGCTAGCATACAGCCAGTCAACCAGCCAGATGGCTGGCTCTATTAACATCCAGTGCCATTAAAGGCCAAGTCGCATCAGTTTACGTAGCTGTTATAAAGCGCTAACTGGATTAATCAAATGTTGATTTGTCAATATTTATTAATCTTCCTGTTGCCAGTGTTATCTTTATACTGGAGAAGTAAAGTTGAAAGTAGACAAATGCGACGAAACTGTGACGTCATTTACTACTATTACCGTCAACACAGCGTTCACAAAAATTTAATGCTAGCAGCGTCGATGGAGTGCGGTACCGAGCGAAAAGACTTTGCTTGCATTTCGAGATGTCGCTGTCATACCGGAAGTGGGCCGACTGTATGCCCTTTCCGTTGCACCAATTGCCGACAGATTAAAACTTTTGCTTCCGAAATGCAAGCAAATTCCCCTCTCTGAGCACGTGCTGCATCAACGCTATGGCCAGCTCATGGCATAAAACTTTCTCGCACACTGCAATACACGTTATAAACAAAGCACAGTAGGTGACGTCATCACTTCATTCACACAACATTATTTTTATTGAGATAAATGTAAAGCGATGCTTTTGTTTCAAGTGATCAGAGTATTATTAATTAGCATTACATTCTACACATATTTAGCCAATATCGTTTTTTCGTGCGATTTGGACCTTAACTGGCTGGGTCAGTCCTGGTAGTGGTAACACGGCTTACTGTTAAGCAGAAGTTGCCGTTTCTTCCCTAGCAATAACAGTAGCTATTGCCAGTACTGCCCAACCACAAAAGGATGGCCAGGCTGAGTTGACCAGGGTGCCTTGGTTGAATATACAGATGGCATATTCGTAATGGCCACCCACCTCAGTACTAACCCACCTCAATGCCAAACAACTTTTTTGCTGTAACCAAAGATGTACCGTAACCACAAGGCTAATTCATCACCAACGCAGGCAGTTACATTACTTCTAAATTTTCACGTGAGCAAAAGGTAAAACTGGTCGTGCCCCATTCGCATCATAGGCGGGGTGCTCAATGCTCATCTCCCGGCTGGGGCCACTAAGTCCGTGACGTAGGGCCAGTGCGACGCCAGACCTACGGTTACGTTCCCAGCTGCAGAGCATCACTGCCAATTGACCGGTACCAAATTAGACTGCTTGGTGAACAGAGGCACGTGTGTAAACAACCTGCCAAGAGGTGTTACTTGATACTAACAGGCTGTGAGCTGGCCAGTCAACTCATAACCTCTCCATCACACATTCGGTGCTTTACATACCGAGCCTCAACTTATGCACCGATAATGTTCATGCACAATATTCAAACAGACACAACAACAAAAATTAGATGCTAGAAAATCAAGAATGGCAAAATAAGTAGTTTCAGTCTCACATTTAATGATTAAGATAACATGGCCTAATCCTTAGCTCCTTAGCATAAGTACAAACGAAAATAAAATCTGGAATATAGCAACACTTACATGTACAGTAGAACGATAAATCCAAGTGAGAAGAGATATAACTGCATATCATTGGCCAGATACCATCCCCAGCCCAGACACTGTAAACACACACACTGGCCAATTACTGTTCACTTCTTGTTGAGTGAATAAAGTGACGTCATAACTCAAAAATCATCACAAAACATTAAAATTAATTCACTATAAATAGCACATCTGAAAAAACCCAAAACTTCGACTTTTAAGGTTTTTTTTAAAGATTTTTTTAAAACCTAGTTTTTGTCTGTCCAATGCAATGCATGACAGAGTATAAAATCACCTGAGTGTCCGTGCGTGCATGCGTGCGTGCGTCCGTCCATGCGTCCAACTTTTCTTAAGCTCTCTTGCTTCCACCTTTCCCTTTCTTTACCCTTCCACTTGCCCTTCCACTTTCCCTTTCCCTTTTCCTTCCTATTTTTCTTCCCCTTCCACTTTCCTTTCCTCTTCCCCTTTTTCCTTCATGTTCCCCTTTCCCTTTCCCATCTCATTCCATTACCTTCCCTTCCCCCTCACCTTCCTCTTTCCCTTCCTTTTCCCCTTCCACTTTCCCTTTCCCTTTCCTTCCCCTCCCCCTTCCTTTTTCTCTTTCTCTTCTTCCTTCTTTCTTTCTGTTTCCACATCAGTGCATCCAACATTCGAGGCGCCATATCTCCGTAACGGTGCCAGATGGATGCATGGTCGCCATGGACCACCCGTAGGAAATCGACCCCCGCGAGTCGAATGGTCACGTGACTGATGACGTCACGTGATCCGAAAAGGTCAAACTCGTGACCCCATTATCTTTGAGGCGCCATATCTTCATAACGGTGCAAGATAGATGCATGGTGATGATGGACCTTTTATAGTAAAGCGCTGGTGACGAACCGAATGGTGTCGTGACTGACAATGTCTGTTGTTTAGTTAAAATAATACAGAAGGATGAAAGGATCATTGCTGCTGTACAATTTGAAATTAAACTGTTTGATTTTTTCTACCAGTCTAAACAGCTGACTGATTATATTTATACGGACACATACTGTAAACTGTCGAAATGCATTGGACAGACTCCGTGTTCATATGAACATTATCTTGTTTTCAAAACAATTTTCCAGCCATGACTTCCTCTTACACTCAAAGAAATTGTATGTTTATAAAAATACTATCCGACCTGGTGATCATTGCGGACAAGGTTGTTGACATAGAGAAGATTAGTCCACCAATTGTCCTTGCAAGCATCATATAACATACGATCCGGGTCAACATACGGCCAGAGTGGACCATCGCCCATGTATACAAACAATGTGGCAAGAAACCCGATTACAATCATATACACTGGCGTCAGGCTGCAACAGTAATAAATAAGCACATTAATTAATTACTTAATCACTAACTTTTTTAATCAATGTCTTTAATTTTTAACCAATTAAAATCTATTTTACGATCTCACTCGCACTGCTGATGTCTAGGGCCCACAGTTTTCTGCGGGTCGCAAAATTTCGAGCCGAGCCACAGAATTTGCCTTTTCCACGGAATTTTGATATTTCCGCAGAATTTCATGGAATTTTGCAGAAATTGAGAAATGACCGATCGTCGGCTTCACAACGTAATGAAACAGACTAACTTCTTTACGGAAAAAATCAAACTAACCTGCCTAAAACTGACAGGACCACTAATAGCCATCGCAATACGGCACAGAATCATGAATAAACACAATTCAAGTCGACAGATTGCACTTTTGAAAAGAAAAAAGATGGATAATTTTCTTTAAATGTTGCTAGCATAAATGAGCACAATGCCAGCCTTCAGCAACCAAATGAACAGAATAGAACTCATAATCACAAATGGACAGCCATGGTAGGCCACAAAAATTTGAACAATTTTGCCACGGCGAGCTGCAGAATTTTTCGAACTGGCCCGTGGAATTTTGCAAAATTTGCCGCGGAAAACTGTGGGCCCTACTGATGTCTACCATACTGTCTATAGTTAAATAATGTGTGACCAACCGAACGACAGCGTAGCCGACACAAAAGTTTGTGAGTGAGCATGAATAAGTGTCGGTTGAATGACTCTCAAAAGCGTGTAAGTTCATTCAATACTCACTTATCTTAGTATCTAAAGTACAGATAATGATTTAACACACACAAATAAATAAATGAGCAGTAAACTTAAAAGGTGTGATGTAACAGTTAATCACAATGCGTTGTGTTCTCGACACCAAAATAACGCAAACAGCTGCTGTTTAAACCACTTAGACCAAACAAAGTAACAGCCACTATTGTATCATCTATTTTTACGCATGAAAGCAGCTACCGCTTTCAGCGCATCTTAGCCATCGCAATTCTGTCCGTCCGTCAATCTGTCTGTCTGTTACAGGGGTGGATCAGTCAAAAACGTTGCAAGCTAGAATTACCAAATCTTCACCGTCAGCTGCCTGGAAGACTCTAGTTTCAGGAACCATAAAGCTTTTCTATAAACTCGAAGGGGGTCATCCCGAACGAGGGCGCTAAATGAGAAGGGGGTGGGCAAAATTTGCGATTTTTGGCCAATAAGTCACTGTATCTCAGTAATGGTGCGAGATAGAGCCTAGGTTACTATTAATCACTAATAGGAAGTCGTATACTGGCTCTCGATTGGCGCCGAATTCAATGACCTTAAATGACCTCAAACGCCAAAATAGGGGGTTTTATGGATTTTTTTAGCGATTTTGGGCTGCAACACAAATCTGTATCATTCACAAAATGGCGCCACGGTACTATGGTTACCGGTATGCGATCTAGATAAAGAATTTGGTATTTGCATATTAACTTGAAGTAAACACCCTAATTTTCAGCTAAACTACTGAACCGGAACTGCTATAGGCTTTCGCGCGTCTCGTGAGCATTAGCTCAAATTTCTTGTTAAGACTAGTTACTAGTAGAAGAAACAATAGCATACATACCGCCAGTATCTGTGAATGACAACCTTTATCCAGTTAATGTTCATTGGTCCCTCATTACGACGTAGTTCTCTCAACAGCAGGTATGACACCAACGTTCCACTGACATTAAACAAACATCGTTGTACAGAAAGGATGGTGCACAAAACATAGAATATACGTAGTCAATATCAACTCTGTGGTAGCTGAATCCGAACTGGTGGTGTAACTGTTAAGATGCTCGATTTACAATCAAGAAGTCTTGGACTTGACTGGTTAGTACTTGGCAAGGCCGGTGTTACTTCTTTATTTGACAGGTCGTACGACCAAGCTGTTTACTTCCGGTCATGGGCGCCATTTTGTTTCTGTTCGTTGTACCCATTGAACGTCTACCATACAGTATTTAATTTTAGCAAAGAATATTTAATTTTTTTGACTCCGTCTTTTAAAAGAAAGAATTTCGAGGCAGGCAGTTAGTAAGGGAGCATTTTTTTGGGATCTTTGAGCTCCGATGCACCTTTTTTTGAGATATTTCCATAAAACGTGTTTCTAATTCAGCAAATTATCACATGTAAACAATATGGCGCCCATAGGCCCGATTCCCAGCAGCCTAATCCGTCGGATGACCTGTCTATAGATAAGCACCGGCCTTGGTACTTAGACGGTTGACTGTCTGTGAACAAATAAACCATCTCAGTATATAACCAGCACCGTCAACTCAGTCTTCCATCCCTCAAGAGTAGGTAAATGGAGTACTGCATTGCCTGACTGCAGTTAAAGTGGGGTGGGGTATTATGACATACCTCAAAACCAAACAGTTCTACAAATAGTGATCTTCAACCTCGGGCAACATTTTACGAACTTTGGTCAAAAATTTTCAATGACGACCTCAACATCAGTCACAGTGTAACTCTCAGCTTATCTAACAAATAATGCACTTGGAGAACACACAGCACACCGAACTGCGAAAAACTGTACTGAAACACTACACCTACAATTAGCTTTGGAAAACCAACACAGAACCAAAACGACATTTTTTGCATAAGTGAACAAAGTCATATTTTGCAAATCACCTATCCCTAATGCAAATTGCTCAGCAGCTTTGACAAGAACTATATGACACATGTAGTACCTGAGCAGAAAAAATGTATCAACAGAGACAGTGGCATTCAGGATTCCTTGAAATATGAAAGTCTTTGCAATGTCCATCATGTCCACAGCATTGCCTAAAATTGTGTAAAACATTATCTGTACCAGTAGCAGGCACTTGAAAAGAAAAATCAGGAATGCAGTATAATACAAAAACATAACCGTAACTAGAAATTTGGGGCAAAGCCCAACGTGAGTCCGCCCGGCGCCCTAAGTCCAACTGGGGGAAATTAGGGGGGAGGGTAAAATTTCCCCGGCATCAAAGTCACGTGGCCCGAACTCAAATGCATGGGTATAAGCTGAACGCGCATTGTCAACTTAGGGTAGGTCAACATGAGCGCTTGTAACTTTGTTTGTAGTGGACCGAATTTCACGAAATTTTTTTTGTTCAATGCCCAAAAGATATTGCTCGTAAACGCCGTTTAGATTTTGTTACTGTCTTCATTGGTTCCAGAGATATTTGCGCTCAAACTCGAAAGTTGTCGTAAATCGCACCAATTTTTGCACGTTTTTTGCCCTCCCAAATTTCAAAGGGGGGGTGCCCCCAAAAGTTGTACTTGCGTTAACACCCCCACCTAGAGGCATGTCAAGTGCCAAAGTTTCGTCGGGCTACACCCCCCAACTCCAAAGTTATAAGCTCTCCTTTATTGCATTTTGAGCCAAATTTTTGACCCCCCTTTGAAAAAAGTTGTAAGGGGGACTCCCATCCCCGGTGGGGGGTGCGCTAGTAAGACTTGATCATTCTCTAGCGCCTGTAAAAATTTGGGGACGCAGCACCCCCTAGGGGCCGAAATATGGCCTTCCGAAAAATTTGATTTTGGTGGGTAAACATTAGCCATGTAATCTCTGATGTTAGTGGACTGAAGTTCACACAATTTCTTTTATTCAATGCGGAATTTACTGTATTTGATAACGCCGTTTACCACTTGTCGATATCCTTATGCAGTTCAGAGATATTTGCGCTCAAAATCAAAAGTTGTCGTTAAACGTACTAAATTTTGCGCGTTTTTTGCACTCCCAAATTTTAAGGGGGCAGTGCCCCCTAAAAGTTGTACCCGTGTTATCACCCCATCTAGCAGAACGTCACATGGCAAAGTCTCATGAAGCTACTCCCTTTGGCTCCAAAGATCCTTTGTCTAATACGCTACATTTTAAGACAATTTTTGACCCCCCTTTGAAAAAAGTTGTAAGGGGGGCTGCCGTCCCCGATAGGGGGTGCGCTAGTAAGACTTGGTCATTCTCTAGTGCGTGTAAAAATTTGGGGGTGCAGCACCCCCTAGGGGCCGAAATATGGTCTTCCGCAATATGCGCTTTCGGTGGGTACCATTAAGAATCTAAATCTCCAAGGTCACTGGACTGAACTTCATCGGTCTTGCTTCGCCTAACGCAGGAGGAATCGCCATAGACGGAATGACTATCCGATTTTGAATATCGTCATCTGTTTCGGAGATATTCACCGCCGAACTTCAAAGTCGGCCGAAATCGGGCCAAATTTTGCATGTTTTTGGCCCCTGAAATTTTTTTGGGGTGCTCCCCCAAAATTTTGGACCGGCATTATAAAATAGTGCCTATTACTGACCATCGTGCAAAATTTCACGCCGGTCGGCCCACGCATCTCAGAGATCTCGCATTGAAAGAAATAAAAAATAAAACATCTGAGCTAAAACTTAAGTCCGCTTCTGCAAGCTATCACTTTCAGGCGAACTAATAAGTTACTGTGCTTAGTTTAAGATGACTCAAGCATAAAGTCTTTATGACACTAAGTGTATGCTGACGTGCTGTTAAGTAGTACCTACATGGGCAAAAAAACTACAGCAAAGACAGAAAATGCATGGATTTTTGCTTCAGATTTGTTGCAGATGTTTTGCATTCGTCTCGTGTAATTTGAGTGAGATTTCAATCAAATCAACATGCGGATTCGTGGGAAGCTCCTTAAACAGAGTTTTCAGAGGCGCCTATTACAAACAGGCACTATTGTAAAACCATGTCTTAAAGCCTTGTTTAAAACATTGTCTGCTAATGTCCCTGCTTTTCATTTCTGAGAGAACATCATTCTACATGTCTGAATTTTGTTTTTAATCTAGCTGCATACACACTTACACAGCAATCACTGTTTTAAGTTTCAGTTATGGTTGTGGTCTATTTTCAGTGTTTTTGCACACAGAGGCAGCACTTCAGACACTCACTTGCTCATAACTAAAAGAGCACTTGCAGTGTGCAAACCTCCATCAACACAATGTCAATTTTTCCATAATATTCACCATCTGGCAGCAACATATTTACCTCCGCCAAGGAGGATATGTTTTTGCCAGAGTTTGTCTGTCTGTCTGCGTGTTAGCAAGATAACTCAAAAAGTTATGGGATGATGTTTCTGAAATTTACCGGAAATGCCGGGAATGGCAAAAACTACAAGTTATTCAATTTTGGGGGTGATCAGAAAGGAATCCTGGAATCACTTTAAAATTTTCGTTAATGTTGCTTTAAATGGGGCATAAAATTTTGTTCCTCAATATTTCGATTGATTACTGACGGATGTTTATAAAATTAAAAACACTTGTTAAGGGTGTCGTTCCCTATCACATCACAAAGATTGATCCGGATCAGATCCAGATTGCGAATTTTATTGCGATTTTTCAAAAACTTGGCGGAGATCTGCGCTCTCCGAGTGCTTTTCTAGTTGGTTCTGTGAAGCTTTCCCGTACTGAGCAAGGATCCTTCACTCAGACGTGAAACCAAATCACCACCAAAATCTAACTGCCTCTAAACTGGGCAAAGTCGAATCCTCCCTAAAAACTTCAACCAAATCCGCTTGAACCTTTTTGTGTAATCGTGCTAACGAAAAAACAAACCAACCAATGGAAAAATGCTGGCAGTGGCAAATCCAGAATATGGAATAGGTGAGGCAGACATGTAAGGGGTGATGTCTGCCCCCCAATTTTTTTTTACTTTTAAGCAGAAATAACACATATCTGTGCAAAATTTTCACTTTGTTATAAAATGCATCCAGTCAATAAGGGGAAAGGGAGTGGCTGCCCTCCTTGCCCTTCCCCGAATCCATCACATAACCTCCTTGAACAGAAGCAAGAAAGATGACCAACTGAAATAAGAATCGACTTACTGGTAATGTACATGCCAACGACGTAGGTGTGTCCGAGTATGACCCAGGACATGCTGAGAAAGCGAATGCCGTGCAGAGCAGGCAAAGTGCTGCCATCTGCTGGAGCACGTTCAACTGACAGTATACGCAGGCCATTCACTCGCACTGAGAATGCCAACAGGTACTTCCGTATCGCTTCTACAATAACATATGTGCAGCAATAAAAATAAGATGAATTTCAAAATGTATAATGTTTAATGTACCCAAATCATAATTTCTGTAGGCCTAAGCCCTCAACCAGATTACAAGTTTAAATTGCAATACCACGAGACAGCTGAGACTTTGGATAGGAAATGCTCCTAGGAAATCTTAAGCAACCTAACTTTGAATAATGGATGATTCTTAAGAAAGTTTTGATAGTGTGAGCTATGGCGTGAATTGGAAAAAATCAATCGCTAAAACAAAATTTAAGAAAAAAAAAGAAAGAAATACCCCAAGCCTGTTGGCAGCCCATCTCATCTGCTGGTGTATCTAAGATCAGCGGCAGATCATCATCCGTTCGACTCAGCACACCCGGAGTACGATGATTGTTTATCAGAAGACTATTATGATCTCCGGTCCCATCTTCCATCACTGCAGACTGCAATCCATCATTGTAGTGAATCTTGTGTCGTTGATGCAGTGCGGTTATTACGTCATACAGAGTTGCAGCGACGATTAAGACGCCAAACAATGACAGCAGACAGCTGCAGACAGAAACACAAAATACTGTATATATGATGTGCATAAGGAAGTCTAATAATTACGAACAAATTTTTACTCTAAAAGATGGAGAAGGGATAGACGAGTCATAAATTATTTTGACCATTCAACGAGTGAGGCAGTAGGGTAAGTGCTGACCTATGCAGCCGATCTGAAATGAAGCTTCTGCAAGCATGGCTGGCCACTACAATAGCCTTGAGTATGCACTGAATTTTGCAAATAACCCTCAATGCATACTAAATATATCATTAAAACAAACTCCACAAATGGAATTTTAAACATGTCTTTTCATGCTGTGTCTTTGATAGTTAGATTGCATAAACTAATTAGTTCATCTCCATCCTAAGTTAAGTTAAAGTTAAAAACGAACTTATAAAGCGCCATTAAACTAAACGTGCATAAAGCTACAGAGGCGCTGGCTACGTTAAAATTAACCACTGTTTTCGAAAACAACAGTAAACAGATGTGTCTTGAGTCGACAACGGAATGCAGGCAAACTGTTTGCTTCAATGACTGAAGTTGAAAGATTGTTCCAGATAGCTGGTACGGCTGAATAAAAAGCACGGCTGCCGTATGCAGTTCGGATGCACTAAGATGCACTACTGGCAAAAGTCTTGTGGAAATCCATCAGAACATACAAGCAAACAAACTGTTTAACCACATTTGAAAATAAACAAAATGAAAACAGTATAACAATGCTGAAAACTTATAACATAACGCCGAAAAAAATCAAATCAAAAACACCAATTTCGATTCACAGAAAATGTCACATAAGTCACAGCCAATAAAGAGACGTATGTTGACTAACATCATGGCAATGGCATCAGTGGATAATGTCTCACGTTTGATTTCATCAATGCAATATGGAGACGTGTACACACTGTGGAAAAATGATAGCACTGCGCACAAAACACACCAGTCACATTATGAACTGAACTGTCCGGAAAAAAGTAACCCCCTAAACACTGTACAATAAAAACGTCATATCTGAACAAATTTGAATAAAAATTTGCACACTTAATCCACAATAAATTGCTGAAGCACTCAGCAAACTTTGTTAAAAAATATTATTTATTACCAAAGTTATTAATTATCGAATATCGATAACAAAATATCTGCGTTACCAATATGGTGTTACATACTGTAGCATTTCGATCATGAGTGAATTTTGTTGATGCAATCACAGGTAAAGAATAACAAATATTTTCTACAGATGATCGTGTTTTGTGTTTTAATTAAACTGTTAAGAAAAATAGTATGGTGTTAAAAGGTTTATCACGTACAGTTTGACAGCTAAGCCTACATGTCTGTCTGTACAGTTGCTTAATACTGGGCACTTCACGTTTTGGGGGTAACCTTACAAAAGCCAGTGTAACTAGTGTTTGCGTTGGCAAGTTTAACTGAAATTTAGTACTTTGATAGCCAATGGATGACGCATCGTTGACATGAAATTTTGTAAAATCAGATGTTGTTTGTTGGAGCTACACAAATGTACAGAGGTTTATTTACGTAATGCCATACTTGTAACGGAGATATTTTGTTACTGATAATCAACAATTAATAACTTCGCTAACAAATAATATTACTCAAGAAAATTTGGTATCCGCTTCAACAATTTATTGGGAACTTTGTGTATGAAATTTTATTTAGATTCATTCAGATTTGACATTTCTACTGCAAGACGTCTAGGGGGTTACTTTTTTTCCAGACACAGTGTAGAAGAACACTCAAAGAGTGCAAATTGCCGTCAGTGCTATGCCAATTTTTCTGCTGTGTTTGGCAGGTGGCAGCACTATACACCGTGAGCCATAAAAACGTGACACTTTACTTTTGTCCATATCTTCACCAATTATTAACCAATTAAAAAAAAATTTTTCACTGGCACACTCTGTAGGCAATTTGCAATAATGTGATTATGTAAAACATAAATGTAAGAAGACCTAAAAATAATAACAAACATATAAGTAAATAAAAAAAACACTTCAGACCAACATTGCGGTGAATGATCCATTATGACACTAGACTGTGTTAGACCCACAAAGTCTAATGTTATATAGATCATTCACCTCAATGTTGATCTTAAGTGTTTTTCAATTTTACCAAAATATTTGTTTGTTATTATCGTTATACATGCATATCTCATTCATATATCACAAGGTAGAGACGCATTTACGGTGAGGTGGGATATATATTAATCACATTATTGCAAATTGTCTGCAGAGTGTGTCTGTGAAAGAATGTTGAAAATCGGTCATTAATTGACAAAAATATGGACAGAAGTGGACAGAAGTAAAGTGCCAATTCTTTTGTGGCCCACCCTGTATATTCAGTCCTCTCTAGGAAAGTTTTCCCTCTTTGACAACGGCAAAAAATCCTTCCGTAAGATCAAGGATCCAGATGCTGATCCGAATAATCACCAAAATCTCACCACCTCTAATATAAATCAAGTCTAACCTTCCCTGAAAATATCAGTCAAATCTGCTTGTTACCTTCAGAGTAATCCAGCTAGCAAGCCAACAGACAGATAAATAAACCAATGGTGGATATCACATAACTGTCTTAACAGGGGTAACAAGAAGCAACCAAAGCCATCAAACCTCTGCCAGTGATAATGCTGCCACCTGCAACAAACTTAATACAACTGCTGTATGTATCTATCGAAAAAAAGTTCTGAATACAAATCCAGATTGTGATCCAAATCAACAGCAGAATCTTAGTCCGAACGTTTAGTCTCGGTTTTGACTTCTATGATCTTCATCTTGGTCTTGAGATTTTGTTCTTGTTTACATCACTCTTCACAAAAGTAACTCAGACAAATTATTGGATGAAATGAAACAAAAAAGTCAAGCAATTATGTCAAAAATACCCTTATCAGCAATAGGCTTGATGTCAGTTGGAGAGCAGGTTTCTGGAACACAGACATCCCAGCGTAACTGCACAGGCGGCTGTCCCGGCTGTAACACATCACAGGTTTATAATTATAATTATTCTAAATACAACACATTTTTCAACAGGGTCTCCTGCCATAATGCACGACAGTACAGTGTACTCAAAAGCGAAAAGCTAATGCAAAATAATGATTTAAATAATCAAAAATACATCCTAAAGTAGCCAAAAATTATGCTTCCGCTAGCATATGATACATGCTACTAAAACAATTAGTAGATTGTAGCAAAAGTTCTACTGGCCAAGAATACATGTTTACGTAACCTGATGTGTCACATCGTGTGATCTTTCAGAAAAATGTGTCAAAAGGCAGAGGGCCAAAAGCACCAATGGGACAATTACCATTAATTGGGACATGGTCTTGCTTGGGGTTAAGGGAGGGCACATTCATTTCTGTCACGTGACAAACAACACTATGTGATCCCACACGGCAGGTGATGCTCTGCAGCACTATGAAAAATTTCACATTAAAGAGCAGATACGCACCATATGACCCTTTTAACGCTATGTCTGAAAGCCAGTCTTGGCCTCCAGGTCTTGCTGTCATAATATCACTGAAAAAAACAAGAAATCTGAGCTAATGCTCAGTTGCTCATGAGACACGCAAAAGCCTATAGCAGTTCTTGTTCACAAACTGTCTGTCTATTTCCAGCCATTTCGTCACAGTACATTTTTGAAGTGTGCACTGCAGCCGAAGATTGCAAAAATCAATAAAAACCCCTTATTTCGGAGGTTTAGGGTCTTTCAAAGTTATCGATGTTGATAGGGCTAAAAAGCTCATAATTAGTGCTTGTTGTGGTAAGCAGCATGCCCATGCCTATCTGCAACCGTTTTCACAAAAGACTGGCCAACAAAGGTAAAATAATGACTTTTACAGGGGTACCGCTCTTTTATGCCCTCATGCGCAGGTTTCCTTGAATCTAGAAAATCGAGACTTAGACCGTTGAAATCTTAGTTCAATGCTGAAAATTTTATATGCAGCTTTTCCAAGTCTATCGCAATTGGTTTCTGCACAATTCTCTGATGAAATGCGAGATAGGGCCTAGGTAACTATTAATCACTAATGGAAAGTCGTACACTGACTCTTGATTGCCACCAAATTCAATGACCTTAGATGACCTTAAATGGCAAAATAGAGGTTTTTAATGGATTTTTGGCTATTTTGGGCTGAGAGACACAATTCAAGAGCGAACTGCACCGAAATCAATTGAGATAAACATGGAGAAGCTGCATATAAAATTGTCGGCATTGAATGTAGACTTCGACAATCCAAGTCGCGATTTTCTATGTTCAAGGAAACCTGTGCATGAGGGCATAAAAAGAGCGGTACCCCCGTAAAAGTCGTTATCTTACTGTTGTTGGTCAGTCTTTCATGAAAATGTTTGTAGATCACCATGGGCATGCTACCGATCACAACAAGCACTAGTGACAAGCTTTTTAATCGTATCAGCGTCGATGACTTTGAAAGACGCCGAAGTTCCAAAATAAGGTGTTTCAATTGATTTTTGCAATCTTCGGCTGCAGCACACACTCTAAAAATGAACTGCGATGAAATGGCTGGAGACAGATTGACAGTTGCGAACAGAAACTGGTATAGACTTTCGTGCATCTCATGAGCATTAGTTCAAATTTCTTGTTGAGATACAGCGACTTATTGGCTAAAAGTCGCAAATTTCACCCCCTCTCATTTAGCGCCCTCGTTCAGGTTGACCCCCTTCGAATTTACGGAAAAGCTTTTCGCTTCCTGAAACCACTAGAGTCTTCCAGGCAGCCGAAGGTAAAGATTTGGTGATTCTAGCTTGCACCGTTTTTGGCTGATCCACCCGTGTGACAGACAGACGAACGGATAGAATTGTGATGGCTAAGATGCAAAGAAAGCAGTAGTTGCTTTCGCGTGAAAAACTGACAAAAGCAGACAGATGAAAACAATGACGATGCACATTACATGGCAAAAATACAAACCGCTGTAGGAACTCCAAAATAAACTGGACAATAGTGGCCATTAATGCCACGATGATTATCCCTGATAGCGGTGCACTCTTTATAGTTTCCAAGCCACAGTGCATTGCCCTTGAGCATCCCTGGTGGATATTTGCCAATGGCATCAAACACTGTTCACAAACATTGCAACATCACATTATCAGATTAGCTATGTGTACTGTTCAACAATCAATTACTGAAGCTACGGCACTACGGTGCTATACGAATATATTATTATTATTATTATTAACATCCAAGTAAAACATAAATGTACATGCAAAAAATTCCTTAAAATTATGATTTTACTATAATACACAAAAATTAGCAACATTCCGTTCGATGTAAAGTATTGAACATAACTTTTTTAATGGTTCGGCATTGCAGTCATTGATTTAATCGTCTTAACTTAGCATCATTCAAATTTTTATGCAAGCAAAACAGAATTTGTCAACATCAACATTTGAACCAGAAAAAAAACATTGAACACGAAGTAACGTAACGTATTTACAAGTCCGAGCTACGTTTGCGCGTTCGACGAAATGTCAGCGATTAAATGTGAAATATATGACCAGGCAACACAGCTAACCCCAACCCTAAAATCTAACCATAACCCTATTCCTAACCCTAAACCCTAACTCTAACTCCAACCCCAAATGAAATTCTTGCTCATGAGCGATTTGAAGTGCCCCGGTGTTGCCAATGGCCATAATGGCCATTGGTAACACTTGGGCACTTTAAATCACTCGTGAGCAAAAAGTAAGCAATAACCCGCAAATTTTGTTTTAGATATCGACTACTAAGACAAAGTAGTATGCAAAAAAATAATTTAGAATGCAATGATCCGAGGACAGCTTGGTACCACTTGGCCATGATTTTTACAACAGATCAACAACAGTATACCCGATAATAACGCTAGTAAACGTTACCTAAAAGTTACCAAATACAAAAAAAACAGGTAGAAATCAACAGAAATGAGCTGAAAATAGTACTGACTTTGCATAGCCCAGCCTTCCTGTTTTTTCAGACTGTCGAACCAAAAAGTCAAATCGAGCACGCACTCATACGACATATTAGATGTCGGAAAAGGAAACTGGTTCGAAGTGACGTTGCTGACGATCGACTGTAACCAGTGACGATCAAAAGGTGCAGATGACCACGCTCCTTCTCCGCTGTCACTTCGATTGCCGTTCACGCTTATGAGCTGGAACAACGACAATGCGTCTACGACATCGGGAAAGCTGCGAGCACTGGCAAATGTAACGAAAAAAAGCAGGAATGTCACAGCTACTTTGATGGTCATATTACCAGATACTTTTGCGAACGATCATGTGAAAATTGTTTACATAGAGAACCATGCTGTCCATTAAATAGTGATGGGCGCAAATAAAGATTTACTCGAAGACGCACAGCAGATCCCCATTTACACGACGAAGCTGGCTGGAAGATGTGCGCTCGTCCTCTGCTCGTCGAGATAGCTCGATGAATGCTTGCAGTACATCAAGCATGTTTGATACTGCAAGCAGTAAAACATCATTGAGCTGGCTTTTTGCAAACGAATTCTGTCAAAAAAGCCCCGCTATCGCTAGGGGAGAAAGCACTACAGCCTACACAGTTCCTGTTGCAGTACTGATCTTCAAGGTCATCCAAAGTCAACGATTTTTATGCAATCTAAAAAGGCGAACGCCACTTCCTGTTAGTAACCTTGGCCCTATCTGTCGGCGTTTCTGAGATATGGTCAGGTTACCGTTGAAAATGCACATTTTTCTTACTCTGCCTATTCAACTCTTAATTTCAAAATGTTCTCCTTGCACTAAATCGCTGAAATTTTGCATGCCTATGTTTAAGACACGCAGCTAATTATTTGTGAAAAAATATTTCCCCTATGACCTAACGCTTAGCCATAACCTCAGGATAGCTTTAGCGCATCAAAAATTGTTTATTTTTCATTATTTCATATAAGCGATCAATGCATTTTCATGTTGTTCCCTCCACACAGCAGCTACCATTCTCTGGAATAAACTCTGCGAATAGTAGAGCCGTTAGAGCTGGACAGATGACCAGCAGGCTTACAGTACTCAACATAGGCCTACTCGGATTTTAGAACAATTTTTTCTGTACTTTAATAAATACCAATTTAATTAAAGTATTTTAACAATGATTTTCCACCCAGATACTTGGGGACTTTAATTGCTTAGACTAACACGTACAGCAAAACTGTGAAATTTAACGAAAATTTGCTGCAGTAGTATTAGTACCAGCTTCATACCAACACGAGTCACAACATTTAATATGACATCATAACTGTAAGTTCACAAAGGTATTTTGATAATAAAATAAATAAACTAAGCACCATTAAAACAGTATACATTCATGATGGAACACACATTCAGTATACATACATAAGAACATACAGGGTCCCATGCAGTTTGAAAAAAATCAACTTATAAAAATCAAAGACTTTACAGCACATAGATTCTAAATTTTATAAAATGCAAAGAAAACTGTAGAACTCCCTGCAGCAGAACATCCCATTCAGCACAAAGAATAAACAACTGGGCTGATCCCTAAACATAATATATTAAGAAAGACAACATCAGCAAAGGGGCGATACAAAAATCAAAGAAATAAATAACGTCACAACTGCAGTAACTACACTCCTTCATACATTTGGCACAACACTGAATATAAATAGCTACATGGTAAACACACAACTCAGTTTATAGTCTTCTTAAATCGTTTTTGCAAACCATATATCATCATATATCATTGATCACAAGTCCAGCAAAAGCTACTACTAAAGGAAAGGTAGTGTTCTCATCTCAGTGCAGGGTCTGATAGGTCAGTTTACTACTTGTAATAAAGCAGGAAACCGTGCTTATCTGAACAGGCCCTATAGAAAAAAGGAGAAATGATAGTATAAAGTTGGCAGAAAATGTTGGGAGAAAAGGCTTTTCCACCCTTAGACAATTTTGTACAGGTGCTCATGCAACTTATGACCTTAAAGTACATAATTTGAATATAATTGCATACAATATCACAGGTATCTAAAACTGCTCACTATTATGTACATTTTGCCGACAATGCTGTTGATTGTGCTAAAAATTTAATTTTTTTTTGGATGACTATGGTAATTAACACATAATCTATTCATCAACTTATGAGCACCTGCAGATTATAAATTCAGAGCACAAAATCACAAATGTTAGCCATTCTGTGAAAAAAGTTAATTAGTTAAAAGTACAATTTCCACATTACAATAAGTAATTTCTATATACACAAACCAAACCAAAGCAGAGAGTCAAAATTAATGACATAAATACCCAGCAATAATACTAAAACAACAAATCTGACTACACATTTGGCAACATGCAGCATACAGTGACGGGTATAAAAAGTTGGTGCTATTTTATTACTTTTCCATCAATCATGCCAGCAACTCAGAAAAAAAAACTAAGCAAACACAAACATAACAGTGACATACCATATAGCCTGGCTAGAAAGTCAAGTACTCGAAATTCACAAAAGGACAATTGCAACAGATTTCAGCATAATTTTGAGTACATCTTCTGCAGTTCAACTCTCAATATAATAGCCAAAAAATTCCTAAAATTATACCGTACTTGCCTAAAGCAGAGTAAAACTAGTACAAACACCTTTTTTATGCCCACAAAACCACTAAAAATTTACTAAAGATGTTGTAGCATGATTTTTCTTCCTATAACTCTTCGTGTTTGGGTCCACTGAATTCAGAGTGCGATATGTAACCGTCTTTGTCGTAGTCCTCATGCAGAAAAATGTCAGCGACAAGTGCATTGTGGGACGTCTCGTCCAGAGATGAAACTCCCTCGTCCTCTTCCTGCTTCCTGATAAACGACGACACCTAAAATTAATCAAACTTACATTAATAGCTAGTTAATCAGCTTAATCTGGATAGGTGTAAAGGAAACACAGTCACCTGGAATTCAGGAAAAGTTGCACAGAAATGTCATGCACGCAGTATTTAGCCTTGAGCAGAACTTGACTATCTAGCTTTAATTATGTGGCTCTTGGAACCCTAGTTGCTACATATTCACTGCCTTGTGTAAAATGCATGAGGTTGTCTTGTGATAAGTAAATGGTCCTAAAAGTCTAATAATGGTAGGGGATTCTAGATACACCAAATTATCTCTAGTTACCCAGATCAGATCAGGTCCTAGCCGTAAATGAACATGTTAGATTTTACACTAAGTCATTAGATTTGGATCATCAGATTATCGTATGTACAAAAATAAGGTTTGAAACACCAGGGCAAATATTCAAAAAAACCCAGTAGGTATTGCGGGGGAGACCCATAAAAACTGTCAAAAACTAGCCAAAAATATAAATCCAGGTTTTTTGGCTCCAATAATAACAATAAATTTTATTATACTTAATTTCTTAAAACTTTTAAAGCTATTAATTTGCAAATGTCTCATTCTAGTAACTTAAAGTGCATGAAAACCTAAAAATCCACCAAACTTCGAGTTACTTTTCAAAATCCAAGTTTATTCCCCCCCCTCCCAAAAAAACCAACAAAACCCAGTAGTTTAACTTTAGAACCCTAACAAGAATGAAAAAGCCAGCACCTCATCCTGTGAAAGCAGATTATCTCCATCAGTGTCGATCTCATTGAAAAAATTTGTCGGCCGACTTCCTGAATCTATTTTCAGCAATTCAACATCGTAGATCAGCGTAGACTTCGGTGGAATCTTATCACCTGCAAAAAAATTACACAAAATACAACAGAATGCACTCCTAACACTAGAGGCAGTTTAGACAAATGCTTTTACAGTATCTAGCAGTGCTCATTCTAGAAATAACTTAAAACTCATAAAATGCCCAATTATAACAAAGCTGGGCCCTTTTAAAAGCATCAGCATTTAACCCCCAAAACTCTAAAAATAGCAAACCTACAAATTTAAGCTTTTTAAAAACAATTTTTTTCAACCCTGTGAAAATTATTCAGCATGATCAAAAATATGTGTTGTCTAATTTCAAGCATTCTATTCTGTTGGTCTTTCTTGTTGCATGCCCCATGCTGCCCAGAATACAAATACTGAATTTTATAGACATTCTGTCACCAAAATCATTAGATTCAAGCGTAGACTCAAAGCCATTGTCTGGACTCAGAGTCTCGAACTAAGAAGACTTGACTACATCACTTCGACAATTCAATAACACAAATACCATACCACAATTGACCAATATTAATGTAAACCTACTCACTAGTAAAGTCATCTCCATATGCAAGATGCGGAGGAACTGTTAGCTTTCGTTTCTCACCGATGCACATATCAACCAGACCCTGCTCAAAACCTTTGATCACCTCTCCAGCACCGAGCTCAAATGTAAATGGACTGTCATGGTCGATGCTGAAACAACAACACACATATTAAGTCGTTCACTGTAATAATGAAAAATTGCAAATGTGAGAAAGTCACACATGGCTGCACACGCAGAATATTACTAGGCGAGCATATTTCCATGCCAGTGCACATCCGTAAAAGAGACTTCCAATTATCTCAGATGTCACCATCATTGCGGTTATTGTATTTCATTTGAAACTGTTTTTGCCTTTTATGTTTTTCGTTGCATGTAAATAGAGTACATTTAGTTTTATATATACATTAAACTAAAAATTACTTACTTACTGTGACAAATTATTACATAGCAGGATCGTATATGACGTAAAATTATGCTTCAAATGTAGCGACTGGTTACAAACCTGGAGTCGAAAATCTGACCATCGAGTAGATATCCGGTGTAGTGCATCTTCAATACATTGCCACGCTGGCTTGAAGTTTCACAAGATTCTGGCTTATGAATAATTTCCACCTTTAAACCATCACTTTCATCGTCAGCTCCGTCTTCAAGCTCACTGGCTAAAACAATGCATGTCTGCATTAAAACGAGCAGTAATGTCATGATAATGACAAACTTGACCACCTCTGGCAAGTAAACAACAATTGTAAACAAAACAAATAAAACGGTGTGTCTAATTAACGTTATCGACGAAAAGTATAAAACGAATTCATTTACTTCTTTAAACGCCGGCGTGATTCGGTGGGCGTGGCTGTCAGCCTCGTTTTAGCGTGTTTATGGCCGGCGGAGAGGTGAACTGTCAGTGAATTTGGGCAGGAAATTGGACTGTATTTAGCGAATTGTGCCTTCAAGTGTAATCTTTTCTGCGTCGGTACGAATTTTCATTTTATTGAGATATTTTTTACATATGTAACTTGTATCGTGTGGTGTTCTAGCTATCTAGTTTTAGCTAGCGAATATGGCTGTCTTTTTAACTTTGTCGGTTTTAACTGTGTTTTTGTCGGTTTTTATCAAAGGTTTTAATTTTCTATACACTTTGGGTTTGCTGTAGTTGACGTCGTTGCTGCTTGTTGTACTGATTGTAGATATAGGCCAGTTTCTGCTGAAAATGCCTGCAGTCAAGGGGGATGGCATGCGCGGCCTTGCTGTGTTCATCTCTGACATTCGAAACTGTGAGTAATCAGCGGTGTGACGAAACACCGCACCGGCCTCTCCGACCGCACCGGCAGGAAATTACCGCACCGGCGCTTAAAACAACCACTTCGAGCATGGCGGCGGCTGCAGTCGGGTTAGGGTTAGGGTGCGGTAATTTCCTGCCGGTGCGGCCGGTGCGGTCGGTGAGGCCGGTGCGGTGTTTCGTCGCAGCCAGTAATCAGGCCGCTGCTGACTACGTGTATCACACAGTTCTAGCAATATAGTTTTATGCGCTGTGCAGGGGAGCACACGGAGGGGATGGAGACAACGACACGCTTATCTCTGATTGGCCAATTGACAGATGTTGACGATCGCAGAGGCCCAACAGCCAGTGCAAATAATCATTTTGCACACTCCCTTACAACTGTCTATTATTGGTTATGTTTTTTTCAAGTTCTGACCAGCCCTGGGCAGGTCAGGGCTGCTCCAAGTCTTTTTATTGTTTCCAGAACGAAAGTTTCACGTTTTTTAACTTTTCCGGAATCCGGATGGCCCATGTCGATCCAAAAGCTTTCCGGGTCTGTTGCATGGAAACCTGACGTGGTGGGAGGAGTGAGTAGCATCAGCCAATCAAACACATTGTTTGCAAACTACTGTTTCGTACCAGATTGTGGTATTTATATGTAGTTATTTACCGATTAATTTGGTTTTATGCATTTTACTGTGCCTATAGATAATCGTACAGGTGTGTGCATTTATCGCCTTGTTAGCCGGCACTTTTGTTTATTGGTAAAATAAATTTGTAGGGCACAAAGCATTTATTTAGAACTTTATTTATGCTATATTCAATTAGAATTGTCAGCGTGGCGACATCTGTTCCTGGTCAACAGCGTTTTTTTTGCGGCCAATTTGGAAAGGTGCAGGTCAAGACTGCACCAAATCACTGCACCTTTCCGGAAATCCCAAAACATAACTATTGTGTATTTTGTGTCTAATCTAGTTTAATCTAGCCATTTTCAGTTGCTGCGTCAGTGATCCAATCAAACTGACTCATCGGTTGGAAAAAAAATCTGCAACATATTGTGAGCAGAAAACTCACTTATGGCATTTGCTGAAAACGGTTAGGGTTACGGTTTAAGATTAGGGTTAGGTTTTCGATACCATAAACTATTGAAAGTGCTTCATTATTTTTGGTAGTTTTCGTTGTTTAGTGCTGCCCAAACTCACTAAATTGTTGAAAACAGTGATCTGCTTAGATTGTGATTTTTAACATGCTTTGAACATGATAGAAAGTAGAATTGATGGTATTTGTCCACTTTGGCATTACTAGCAAACCAATCTGCAGCTCAGTTATTGTCTTTATTGTCTAGGAACGTAGATTGCTCATGGAAGTGGAATGTGTTCAGTCCACTGTTTGATACAATTCTGCTGGAGTAAAACTTCATTCGTAGGGCAGGAGTTATAAGAACATATAGGAAACTATGTTTAATTTGTTTACTGTTGACAACCTCAGGATGTCAGAGACCCGGTTATTGGAGCAGGTGAATAATACGTAATCATGATTATTGATACAAGAGAATTGAGTTCTCAGATCATGTATTAGCAGCTCTTGTTGTTGTGAATTTGCAGGCAAAAGTAAGGAGGCCGAGGTGAAACGGATCAACAAAGAATTAGCAAACATTAGGTCCAAATTTAAAGGTACGGTGTGCTATTAACTGTCAGGACTGGTGACCGAGTTAAGTCATGTTTAATCATAAACAATTTTGTGCTGTTTCTCAGTTGTTCATTGGTTTGGTTCTGGCACCACTAAATTACTGAATTGATGATATCTAATGTGCTTTTTGTCACTTTGAGGTGCACTCTGTTGTCAAATAGTATCTGTGATTTAGCAAATTCCACTATTGTAAACTTAGTAGTGTTTCACGTGGTAAATTATGTTGAATTGGGGAATTTTTATTTGTTTACCAAAGTGCAGAAATTTTGCAGATTTATATCTGAATTTATTTTATTATTTTCCATCGTTGTATTTTTTGCAGATTTCATAGGCTTATCAGTTTAGTTCCTGTACATCATATAATATCATATTGCACATGCCATCGTTGATCATTGTCATATAAAAGTTTTGTGACATATGCCTCTCATAGATTACATGGAACATAGATCTTATGTTTTTTTCTTACTTGTTTAATTTACCATATTTGCTATATAGATGATATTGTAATAATGTTGAAGGGTACAAATTTCCGCATCTGTATTGCTAAACTGTCGTTGGTATAGGTGACAAAACACTTGATGGCTATCAGAAGAAGAAGTACGTCTGCAAGTTACTGTTTATATTTCTTCTTGGGCATGACATTGACTTTGGTCACATGGAAGCTGTTAATTTGCTCAGCTCAAACAAATACACGGAAAAGCAAATAGTAAGTTTATTCTGTTAATATTTTATTGATGTGCAAAGCACAGTATTGTCTATGCATTACCGGTACTTGATGTTTTATTCAACGCTGACATTAGCTATAAGCTATAAGCTTGAGGTGTTGCTGGATAGGGTTAACACTGCCAGCATAACGTAACAGATAAGTAAACTGTAAGTAAGTAGTCTGCATTTGTAACGTGCCATATGTCAAAACAGAAGTTCAAATCGTAGGCGCGGATGGTAACAGTTAGTCGATGGCGGTGTTGCCGGAGAAAAGATGAGTCTTGAGGTGTCGTTGAAAGGTGTTGGAAGTGCGTGCTGTTCGAATGGTAATTGGTAAACTGTTCCAAATACGAGGTGCAGTTGAGCTGAACGCACGGCCGGCGAACACTGAGTTGTCTGTTGGCTGGGACAGCAGTTGGTGGTCGGATGATCGGAGTTGACGTGACGGTGTATAGTCACTAAGCAGAACTGACAGGTGTTCTGGCTGAC
>Ga0209367_1000907_pt1 | contig 33693 bp, 22 predicted proteins | sample WorMetLIZISLAND2_FD_187412 | JGI IMG/M metagenome (GOLD analysis project Ga0209367, IMG submission 187412) | Marine gutless worms symbiont microbial communities from Max Planck institute for Marine Microbiology, Germany - Olavius geniculatus... ... | reverse complement strand
TTTACCCCCCTCCCCCGCCTCAATTTCCCCCAATCGGACTTAGGGCGCCGGGCGGACTCACGTTGGGCTTTGCCCCAAATTTCTAGTTAGTTCTGTATTGGTATGGTGTGTGTGCGCATTTTTTGTTAGTTATAATGTTTGTGTGCATGTGTATATAGGTACTGGTAGTATGCTATTGTGTTTTGGGTTTTTGTGTTGGTTTGGTTGATTTTGCTGTAATTTTCTGTTGTCGCTACCAGTGCAAGTGATTGCCTGTAGAACCTTCTCCCGAATGATGTATTATGTGCTCAGTGGGACGTTAAATCTTACTCACTCACTTACTTATTGTTTCTTTATCTTCAGCTTTCTCTTGCCTTATTAACTTAATGTAAATGACATTATTGTTCTTTTTCTGTTAATCATCATTACAATATGCGAGATTTTGCTTATTTGTTATTAGTTGATCAGTAATTTGTCCAGCATTTCACCACTAACTGTAAGAATTGAACTAGCTGTAGGGTACATGTTTTCACTGTTGCTGTCTCAGCTATCTGGAACATGCTGCCCACAGCTGCATTTAGCAGTCTCAAAACTGTCCATGTAATTTTATCTGATTTTTTTATCTCAAAACTTACTTGAGAGGAACTCGAATTTGACACCTTTGCACTTTTGTGTTATACGTACTTAAGTACAATTGCTGCTATCAGTTTTTTTGCTGTTATCGTTGATTGTTATTATAGTGGTTATTGTTCATTTACTGGAATTTATTACGTCTTGTCATTTATTTACTAACTCATCACCATATTCTTTCTTTTATTGAAATGTTCATTTTGGCTGCAGTTGTGAGTAGTTTTATTTGCTCATGCTCGACGGTGAAATGGAGTATGATGAATTTCGGAAAAATACTTTCACTCACTCACTCACTCACATGAAAAGACCCTCTTGAGCAGAATCATCCGTAGCCTGATGCCTTTACAAACGCTGTACAAATGCATAATTATATCGCTACGGTCATTCATTCATTTGCATGCATGTTTTATTCAGTACAGATAGTTTGGTCATTATTGCCTGTGTTAGATGATGAAGCAGAGGACAATATTCAGCATGACGATGGGTTTGATTCTGAAGCCACAACTTTGACTCCAGTCAGCTGTCGCAATGAGTACTATAATTCACTGGAAAACGTCTGGCTGAAACAGAAGTCAACAGAGAACCTCGCAAAACCGAAAACTACTCGTGGCAACTCGGAAAGCATGGGGTCACTGGAAAGCAACTCGTTTGACCATGATTACTATAACGAATTTCACCCACCGGTAACGTCGGACCGTGCATTCTTCGAAGGAAGTGGAACTGCAGCCAGTGTGGTGTAGATGTGAAAAGACAACGCTGTCTTTAATGCATCACTGAGAAAATGTTGTCTTTGCTGCACGTTATTGGTGCTATTGTTACATTGCCAATGTCAGTGTTCAGTGGATGGTTGAGTATGCGTTCGAGATGCTTAATTTCTGTTTGTGCCTTCGATCATAATTTCTGCTGCAGAATTATTTTGTACGCAATGCTGCATCTGGTTAGCATTTGTTGTACATTTTTGTTTTGTTTCGTTATGTTTCTGAATAGCCGCGTGTAACGTGGTCATGTGTTATATAGCCACAGCACGTGTCATAGCAGTGCCACTGTAGCAGTGTGATGGCTTATGGTGGAGTTTTGCAAGTGCTGTTGCTGTTAAAAAGGTTAAAGTTAAAGATAGTTGTTATTTTTTTAGTAGGCGTGTGGTTAATGTATGGAACCATTTACCTTTTGATACTGATTTTTCTTCCCTTGCTAGGTTTAAAGCTGCTTTGAAACGTACTGATTTGTCAAAGTTTTTAACCTATTGTACTGATTAGGATAGTTGTCAGTGCCTCGTATGGAGCCTTTCTGTCTTTGCCTGACATTGTAATCTTATTTGTACTGTGTTTTGCTTCTGTTCTTGAATGTCCGTGCTGAACTAATAAATAAATAAATAAATAGTCCCATTCACATTTTCAAGCATAAGGTCTGGAGCTGACCCTGGCAAAGGTATACCCAGAAAAATGAGAATTGGGCGGGGGAGCCTCACCTTCCGTTGCATCCATTCCCGTCCACTTCCTTTCCTTCCACTTCTTTCCCTTTTCCTTCCCCTTTCTTCCTTTAGAAGTCAGAGCCATAAATTCCAGCTACAGAGTTTGGGGTAGTGTTGTGAGCTTTCCCAGTGGGCACAGCCCCAGCCAAAATTGAATTTGGTGCATTATGACCTCAAAATATGCGATCCTATGGCAACATTTTAAATTATTTTTCTCAGTCCCTAATATCTATTTTTAACAAAAAAACTAAGATAGTAAGGATTGAGACCAGCTGTTTATTGTTTATGCCATTGGACCCCGCTCTCCAGGCATTTAGTCCGCAGATGACATAGTCATATACCCAGCATAGGCCCGCAGTTTGCCTTTTCTATTTTGATGACTGTCTGGAGGATAACAGGAAAGATTATTAGAACTACCATTATTTTTAATTACATATGCACACGTATAATGCAGGGGCGTATTTAGAGGGGGGGCGCGCGCGGCAAGCACCCCCTAAACTTGCCAAACAGGTCTAATGCAGACTGCCTAAAAGACGTAGCGTATAGTTAACGTGAATCTGCACACAACAGCTCAAAAAATTATTCTGCTTGCTTCGCTTGCAGATTATTTCTACCACCTCTTTCGAATTTGTAGTGCTGCCATTATTTGCCTATATTGTTTAAACTGCACTAAATTTGATCAATCGATTCTCAGAAAAATAATTAAACTTTTTGCCAAGCAGATCTTACATTTTAAAGTTGTAATGCACCAATATAATTTTGGCTGGGGCTCGCTCACAGCCCTTTCTCAGTTTTTTAGCTGGAATTTAGGGATCTTACTTTTAAGGGAAAGAAGGGAAGGGAAATGAGGTAAGAAATAGGAAAAGAAAAGAGGATTTTATACACAAAAAGCTTCATCTTCTGGGGGACTTTGTCTCCCAGACCCCTGACCCCCTACCGGGACTTTTCCCCTAGACCTCACTGGGGGACTTCCATCCCTCAGACCCCCTTACTTCACGCCCCCTTAACTTGAAATTCTGGATACGCCCCTGTAATGGAGTTCTTACAATTTTAGGTTTAGCCCATTTTTTGTGTTTCGTGTTTCTGTAAAAGTTAAACTTACTGTTCTGTTATTATGTGTTTGTGTGCATACTGTGTCGGGCGGGACATTGAACCCTACTCACTCACTCACTCACTTGCCTTTCCCATTGCTGTTACTGTATGCATGCCAGTGGCTGGTATTTAATTGTCATAAGTGATTTTAGCAGGTTTTTTACAGATTGAGCTTCTTCTGGTTGTACATTGTTCAGTCTTGTATGATTGTTTTTTTCGTATATAATTCGTGAGTGAACCAAAATAAAGCACTGCTTTTTTGCCTCACCAGCATTGTATTGTAATACTGGTAAAAATATTCTTTCTAATATTTCGTTAACTTTTTTGTGTGTGACAAAATCGTTTTTTGAGATTTTTACAGTTTTTTGCCTGCAGTTTTTGAAACTTTTGGGATATCTTTAGTTGTTGCTTGTGCAGTCGGCCAAAGAGCTAAGCTGCTGTAGCTGATGAGTTTTCGAGCCAGTAGCAGCTATCTTTAAATCTTGTTGAATTTAAATTGTTCTACACTTAAGTTTTTTTCACGTGTTTCAAAATTATGCACATGTTCCAGCTGAAATTTATCAAAGGAAGTAGTCACGGTTTGTTCAGTAATGCCTCTGTAGACAGCTTGATGCAGTAAGTTTGCTATTGAAGACGTTTTTTAAGTTCTAAGTGTGTGAAGTATTTATGTACTGTAGTTATAATGTTTCCTGATGGCAGCTTGTAATCGACTTTTCTTTCGTCAAGTCATCATTATCAGAGTGAAGTAACAGGCAGCGTGGTTCTTGGTTGTTAGTTTTGCACAGAGGCTAGCATTAAATATAGTAATACTTGCTTACTTAATGTTATATGTTATAACTAAGCAGTCACTGCCTGAGCGCAGTGGAAATTCAGTTTATGGTGAGTTTACAAATGAAGTAGACTTGCTGTTGTTTAGAGTGATGCCACGAGGAGTGAATTTTGTTTTGCTGATTGATTGTTTCCGTCATTTTTGATAATTTGTTGTAATGTATTTGTTAAACTAAAGTTGATTGATTGACTGTTTGAGTTAACTAATTTACGCATAAGTTTGCTCACTGCTGTACATTATAGACCATAGCTACTGTGTAACATTTATTTTGATTTTTTACGGTTTATTTGATCGTTCGTATAATCAAAACAAATGATGTGTGCAGTGAACTGTGTGTGTAAATAGTGTATTATTGTGTGGATTGGCCAGTCAGTGAGGAAAACTGCCTTGAGTTAATGCTATGTGTACATTTTTGGTAACATTTTGTACTGTAGACAAATCTGATTTGAGTTGTTGTGATTGATGGCATTAACATACATGATTTTGTACCGTATTTTTATTTAGCTGTCGCCAGTTGGAACAAATTAACAAGTTTTTTTAGTTCTGCTGCTGTGTCTTTCATTCTAGATGTTGAGCCAGTAAGAATCACAGTGACCTGTCTTACAGGTTTGGCATATTTCATGTTATTTAGAGATATTCCAACTGACATAAATATTTGGCTTTTTAATTCATAGATTGCTGACTGTGGAAGTCATCTGTGTTTCATGTTGTGTTTCGTTTCTGTAACTTGTGAAATCTCCAGTTAGGTTTATTATAAATGCAGTCACTAGATGCTATAGGTTACTTCATATTTGCACCAGCACTAGCAACATTATTATATAAGTGCAGAGTGATGCATTTTCGTGCTGAAACAGTGTTAGAAAACAAGACTCTGTGTCCTTTTGTAATGCTAAAGATCTTGAATAGACTGCAAAGTATTCTTTAGAATGCATGTTCAGTCATTTAAATATTGTTACTTTGCTGCTGTAAAATATGACTCCTTTCCAATTAATCTAAAGTCCGTAAACTAAAGGCTGTTTCTGAAGGATTTACGTTCAATGCAGATAGTTCACTTTTACTCTTGGAAGCTCAGATGATGTGTAGATATGATGGACGTATCTACTGTGATATATGATGATGCCTGTATGTATTTCATAGCAGCATATTAAACCTTGTCTGTTGGCTTCAGTTAATTTTAGCCCCGCCTTGCTGTATGAATGCAGTCACTTGCAGTCACAAGCTCATTGTTTCGGTAGGATTGCACTGAGAAGCCTTTGAGCTTCACACACATGTGCCTCAGTTGTTGGTCAAGTCCATCATGGAGTTATGCAGTTCTGTGAATTACTAACATGCAGTGGCATAACTTCAAATTAAATCATTCAGGGCCCCTCTCCTTTTTCCCTTCCTTCACACTCCCTCCTTTCCTGCCCTCACCTTCTGTTCTCTTCCCCTTTCCTTCTCTCCATTTTTCCCCCTACACTCCCTTCCCTTACATACAAACTGCCTCAGTGCAGCTAGGAGGGCTGAGGAATGCTGTGAGTTCCCCACGGGGGTCCTGGCAGAACCTTAGCCAAAAACGTATTTAGAGCATTTTTTAGTGCCTCAGAAACTGCATTTGGTGACATCATAATTATACTGTGCAAAAAATAAGCACTAATTTTGGGCCAATCGACCCATGCCTCTTCTCTTCGTGCTTTGTTTGGTCTGCAGGGTCAGTAGTTACGCCACTGCTGACATGCATAAGATTCATGCAAATCCTTTGATTAATTATGGAATTGTCTATGCAGTGACTAATGATGCGTGCGTAATGTCAGATTGCAAGACATAAATAATCTCATGTGTCTGTGTATTGGAGAATGTTTGACCACCTGTATTAATTGGGCAGACATGTTACTCGTTTGCTGATTGCTCTCAGCTTCAGGTAATTGGTTGACTATAAAGTCCACTTGGCCTTTGCGTCTGTTTGATTGCACCTTTTACACTTTTCATTATGGAAAAGATCAACAGTATCTGCTGGTGGCAGTTGTAAACTTGCTTAATATTTACGCAAAATACAGTTATTGTCTGTTTTTGGAGCAGTGGCAGGTAGCCACTAGCAAACTATTGAGTTGAGTGTTGTGTGATTTTGATATACGTTAATAGGCCTATGTGTAATTCATTTAGCATGACACAGGCAGCATTAATTCATGCGTTGGTGATTTCACACAGGTATAGGCCTACGCAGTTGTAGCGTGCATGGGTGTCAACTTTCCTGCTGCATTCAGTATAAATGCATGCAAAGAAAAAATTTAGTGGGTGCCTTTTGATACAAGAATTTAACTTCTAATTTACCGGGTACTCGTTGCTATGTTTTGACATACCGGTAGCTGAAAATGTTGCTGCTACAACCTTTAAACTAGCAGTATCTTTAATAAATGTTTAGCTGTATAGGTTTATAGGTTTACGAAGATTCCGGTGATTTATAGCAACGACATTTAGGTTACACTGGTAAAAATAGTAAATGGTAAAACCAAGTAGCCTGGGTTCTAGGGATCGTGCCATGTTTCCGTAAAATTAAGATTTAGCTTGCAAATGGCAAAATTTTAACGTCGTTCAGTTGGCTTCTAGTAACTCGTAATGATAAACTGAGAGAAAATCAGGGGAAAATGCACATGAGGGATAGATTGAGTATTAAGTTGACTAAAAATAGGCCTATCAAGAATGATACAGAGTTCAGTTACGAGGGAAGGGATGAAGAGACTTCTTGTGTGGGCCAGAGGCGTCCTATCTACGGCATTGACATGAATGTTTTTTCTTTTATAAGAATAAAGTTGGCATTTATGCTTAAAGCTGTTGCTTTCTAATGTCAATTTAAGTGCCTTTGTACGTGTACTGAGCGTGTTCTAAATGTATGTATGTTTGCACAGAAACTTCATTCCAACTTGTTTGCTCGTTATTTTGATTTTTGACGTTTCAGTTTTTGTGTTTGATCTGTGCGTGTTATGAATGGAGTAACAGACACTGCAGTGTGCAGGTGTCGTAATTATTTGCGTGATAACGATAATAATTAATCTGTCATCTGCTGTTAGCATCTCTTCAATAAAACGTTTTTTTTTAAAATTTTTTTGGCCAGATTCATAATGACAGCAATATGCTACTTTTCCTGCACTATATGTCGTGATTTAAAATGTAACCTAAGAACTTGATTGTAACTGGTTCCATTTTTTTGGTAACATTTTGAATCAGATTATCAGACATACCGGTAGCCCTAGGCCTAGTGATATGATTTTGCGGTGCAGAGTTAGCTAGTACTCTAGTATTGGCTGCTATTGTCATACGTATTTTTGATGTGACACTACAAAACATACACAAAATTTCGGACCTGGACATTGGACTTCGTTAGTTAAGAAAAACAAAGAATCCCAGCTTTCGCTATTGTGGGGTCGAACGTACTGGTTGTCACTGACTTTGAAGGTCATCCAAGGTCGATTTTCATTTCATCTGAAAGGGCGTATGCGACTTTCTATCACTGATCAATAGCAACCTTGCACCGTTCAGCCACAATATGTCCGTGATAGACGGACAGGTCGACAGACGGACGACAACCACGACAAAGGGTAACCTTTAAGTTTAGAGCTCAACGGTCGGCCCAACAAGCAATCATTGTACATATTTTACAAATACTCCAGTTTAGTCTTTCACAGTCCCCAACAATCCCACAAGTTTTACAAGCTAGAAAACAATACAACAAGCTAATAGCTTAGGAAGAGCTGTCGCTGACAACAATAGAAATGAATAAATGAAGAAATAAATAAACAAAATTGCAGGTTATAGATAGATTACCCGCCAAAAAATTCGACGTCGTGAAGACGTCATGCACTGGTCCCGACGACGTCTGGCACCGACGTCGTGACGACGTAGAACCGTGAACTCAGAAGACGTCTTGGCCGGGGACGTCGGCCGAAGACGTCTGCTGCCGACGACGTCCACAGACGTCGCGACCGACGAGTTTTTGTAGCTTCCCCAGCACCCCGCCCCCACTTTTAAATTGTGTTTCGTATTAATGAGGCCTAGGCTGATTTAGGGCCTAGTACTAAAATAAGCCTGTTGTCTGAAATTATTATCAAGGCTTACACTAACGTATATAATGCTTCCAGAAATTGCCGGTATGGCAACAGTAGGCCTGATAGAAGTAGGCCTAGTGTACATACAAAAATTGTGTACTGTGTATCAAAGCTAAAGCCGACTACTAAAAACTACAACGCGACCACAGTGAAAGTAAAGGAGCTACACTCAGCTACAATCATATAAAAAGTATAATCAGAACTAGAGCCTAGTATAAGCAACACTGCGATCTATTTAAATATGACACAATGCGTTTTAGTTTTAAACATCAACACAAGGACAAAGCAAAGAAAAGTTATCGGCTGCAGCAGTAATCTAATAACATTATAACACAGCAATAGGTAATCACAGTCAAAATACTGCATCACAGTCACAGATGACTACTGCACCGATCAGATGCTATAGGCCTAATCTACTGTTTAACACTAACTGTTCACATTTTTAACAAAGATCGTTCGTTTAACACGCCAACACAATGTCCACTTTATTAGCTCTCGTGATGAAGCAGATCGCATCACAGAAAAAGGAACTACACAGAGTCCTATTACGCATGGTCAGAATGTAGTAGTGGTAGTAGTTGTTGTTGTACTGTTTAAAATACTTCACTTGGCGGAGATATGCACTCTCTCTCGCCGGCGCCTTCTAGTTCAGTTATGCCTGTTTCGTTACACTCGCACATTATGTCTACACAGCAGACCGTGATGAAACCTATAGCCTATAGATCTAAGTTTTTTCCCAAAATTTTCCCTTTGGGACACTTAAAAGTAAAAGATAGTTGGAGAGTGAAGACCAAAGGACTGAAAGGAGACTGGACCACTTCTACACTCTCTGAACTGGACTGGAAAAAGCTAGCCTACTTCTCACAACCGAAAATGAGTATTTTGATGTATTTATGTAATCCTTGAATGTAATATATTAGTCTGTGGTTGACCTATCTATGGTAGACACTGGAAGTAAACAAAGATGGAGGGCGTGCCTAGGATGCCGATGTTGTCTTTTGAACTGAAATGCTGCTCAGAGTCGATTGCTTTTACCCCGGCTTTGAAATCGGTACGACTCAGTGTATTGACGTGTTTTGGGTTAGTTGTTTTGATTATTACGTATGCTGTCACAGAACGGCGAACTACTAAATGATGGTTAGTCAGATGACTGATGGTCATACGATATGACAGTCATACAATAAAGGCTACGAGCAAAAAACGGATTGCGGATCTGTGGATGTCGCAAAAGGTAACGCTGTAGTTAAGCTGTAATTTATTAGTTTAACCATTTTCTAACCCTGTTCTTAATCCTATCCTTAACCATAATCTTAACCTCATCCTTATCCCTGTTGCGACATCCGCAAATCCGCACATTTGCCGATTCGCTTTTCACCATCGTCCTACAATAAACTGTGTCTGTTCATACATGGCAGTGATGGAATTTGTAAAATGAATGTTGAAACGTTAATTTTTTTAACGCATGGCGTTAATTGTTTTAATGCATGCGCTCGGCCATTAATATTCATGATCTATATGGGCTAGGGTCATGACGTCACCGCAGGCACTGATAGATTAGAATATTTCGCATAACGTAACATAATGCCGCATTTCATTTGAATTCACGCATTAATTTCATATATTTATGAAGCTCAAATCGACATATTATATATGCGAGGTTAAATGTCTAATTTAAATCTACAGAAATTGCGCGAGTGAGTTTGACCATGGCCATGGACCTTTAAGTAAAATATTGTTGATTTACCAGGTACTTTTCTATGTAGCAGTTTACTGCATGTTACATTCGTTATGTGAAGGTCTGTGACGTCATGTGTTGAAGCTTGTGTTCTGCAGTTCTGCTCTTTACTTTGATTGCAGCAGTTTTGTTTTTTTTGTTACAATATACAATTATACATATTATGAAAATTATGAATGACTTGCTGATAGATTTCTGTTTTCTTGCACTTGCAGTACATATCTGAATTTTATCATGAAAATCCTGATTCATACAGCAAGGAGTGTTCAGAACTTGACCAACTACGGCAGGTAGAAAATTTGATGCTGCTACTGTGTACCACATGCAGTATTAAGGTAGTTTAGCAGCAGAAGTTTCTAGCCTTCTTCTCTGTTCATATCTTCATCATATTGCCTACATGCACTGTTTGCTGGGGTAAGTGGTGAAAAGAGTTGTTTTATAATATATTGTTCCATCTCACCCAGTTATTTAGCTTAATTAGCTAGATTTATGTAACTTGCTGCAGTGCCAACTTTTGTCTTGTTTCCTTTTTGAGATGGGGAAAGCTGAAACTGTTTGACAGAGCAGATCATTAGCACTCTTGTGAAATGTTTTCCACTGAATGGTTGGACAAATGGACAGACATTAACTTCATCAATTTATTAGTGTCAGCTCATAGTTTTGAGGTGTCAAGATACGAGGTGACTGAATGTGTTCATTGTTTTTTTTATATAAATGATCAGATCATATTGTATTAAATTCATGACTATGCTGTACCAAATGATGTTCTGATGTGGTGTCAACAGTCATGCATGCAAGTCACAACTGACTTTGTTGGCTGTAGTCTGCTTAAGAAATATTATTCACAGCTCCACTTTGTTCAAAGTCGTTTTCCTATGGGTGATGGAGATTCTATAGTCATTCCATTTGCTTGGTAACTAAAGATGTTTTGTTCTTTTGTCTGTTACTGCTCTTAGCTTTAAAGTAGAGCTGTTGAAGCGCTAATTTTTTTTAACGCATGCGTTAACCAGTTATATTCCAGTAACTGAAACTTGAACTGATACTGAAATGATTGATTTCAATGTAACTGATACTGAAACTAATACTGAAAAGATTTTCAATGCTGATGCTGTATAGATATAGAAATGATCAAGAAAAAACTTTAATGAAAGTGTAATAGAAATGATTTTGAAAACTGATACTGAAATGATTGGTTGTCTTTGCCTTAAATTTTTCCAGTGTGCTTCACTTATTTACTTATTGACTGGCACCAAGGGCAGTTTCCAGCTTTCGCCATTTTTTAAAACCAATTCTAGCATCATGATCTTGCAGCTCTGCGACCATAGGGTCATTGTTCATCTCCATTTTCTGCTCTGAGCTGGCAGCGAGCTGCAGACACCGCTGAGTTTTATGAATGGTATAGACTGCACCTACTCGATATATTGCCCTCACCTGCTCAGCAGTTAAGCCAGTGCTGAATTATACTGCTTAGTGACAAGGGCAAGTCCCACACGTGTGTGAACAATTTGCCCAGGGTTGTTACATTATAGTAGAATAGCTAGGAGTCGAACCATGACCCAGCTATCATGAGTGTTGGTGTTCATGCATTCAACACGGTTTGCACACCTGAAGAAAAGTCCTGACAAGTCTTGAATTTCTTTCGTTTGATTTTCCAGGTCCTGGAAAATGAAAATTTTGGATACCGGTAGTTGATGAATTTGATGCTAGTAGGCTAGCAGTTTGAGTTTGTGTGTTGATAGTTAAATTGTCATTTGCGTCGACAAAAAACTGTTACTGAAACGATGTAAATACTGATGCTGAAACTGAACTGAAATGATTTTTTTTAAAAACTTTATAGAAATTGAAAAGAATTCAAAAGAATTCAGATACTGTATAGACACTTATAGTGTAATGATTGAGATTAAACCTTATAGAAACTGAAACTGAAATGATTTTCAGAACTAGAATAACACTAGCCTTAATGCATTAATGATGTATCATTTATATTGCTGATATTGTAGTGAATGAGTGGAATGAAGCCCATGATGTCGTGCCTGTGTCGCATGTGATGTAACGGCAACAAAACAATTTTAATTGCTTGAATATTATTTGATTATCAAATAAACATAGTTTAGTGGGATATTGGAACTCCTGCTTTCCAGAATTTAGTAAATTTACATATGGGTGTTAATTTTTCTACGCACATTGATATTTTTAATGTGTGTTAATTTTTTAACGTATTAATGTGTTAATTCAACAGCTTTTCTTTGATATATTTAACTTAAATATCTTCGGGAAACATTGGTAGTAATGGAACACATGAGATGTTGTACATATCACTAATGCTAATATACTAATGCTTTTGTATTGTATTTCACTAATGCTAAACAGCAGTTATCGATACTCTGTTATGATTTTATTATGTTTTTAGCTAGTAGTTTGTGTATGCGAGAGTCATATACAATTTCCTTCAGAACATTGCATGTCATGGTCTAATAACCTGTATCTGGTATATTGGTAGTCTGAATTGAAGATTGCTGTTTAATTAGCAATTTCTTTTGTATTAATTTTATTCACTCATTGTGTGGCTAGAACTAAAAGCTATATCAGAATATCATTTTTGTTTTGATGGGAGTGTTCATCTTCATTATTGATATGTTTGACTGTGTTTCTGTGTTTGCCACCTTTGTGATGGAAAATCTATACTGTAGGTTGTAAAAGCTAACTGAAATAAATTTGTTATCATTATCAGCATTCTAACAGTGTTTTTTAATGTTGCTATTCAGGGAAGACCCATTTACACGACGACCGATAACTGTTACTGACATAAAATTTGAGATGTCGTGCATTCTGTATAACATTGGAGCATTACATTCCGTTCTCGGTGGCATGGATACTAGACAGTCACCTGAGGTCTGTTTCGGTGCCATTAGTTTTTTTTTATTTTATGAGTATTTTGTTTCATGGCCAGTTATTCTAAGGCATTTAGCTCTTTTGAACTGCTGATATGCCTTGACAGTGAAAGTTTTCTTGTGCATTTAATGTCATTGACACTTTATAGTAATAAATTCATCAATTATGACCAAAAAATTGTTTGTACCTCAATGTTTCGACTTCCATCGTAAGGGGTCGGCGATGGTACTATTGGATAGGGTGCTGGCAACTTCTTATAGGCTGTCAATAGTAACTTTGTCTCAATCTGCAGCGGTCTGGATGCAATTTTTACGTTGAGCGTGGCGTCGCCAGTTCCTAAGCTAATAGCTTGTTCATTTGTTTATATAACTGGCTTGTGATGTTGTTAGTGTTTTCATGTTGTTTCCAGGGCATGAAAGTGTCATGTACACATTTTCAGTGTGCTGCGTGGGCCTTTCAACATCTGCGAGACAGCTTTGATTTTAATTCTAGCCCTGATATGAACCACAATTTACTGACCTTCCAGTCAAATATCATGCTGGTATTTAATGCATTTACTACATTATTGTAGTTTTTGTATTGGATTCGATAATTTATATACTTCAAGTCACAATGTGATCAAAATTGTCTGCAACAATAAGCTGTATCTTGCTTCATGTTTGAACTTTAAACAAATGATGCATTAACGTAAGTTGGATATTTGCCAGTAAGGACATATGGCAAATGCAGATGTTTTGTGCTGATGTTGAATGACGTGAAGAAAATACATGCAAGTTGTGAACAAATTTACAGGCTCAAGCGCAAGAGTGTATTTTAGAGAAGTCAATGACAGACAGCCGCAAGAGTTCAATAACTGCAAAGGTCGCCGCTCAGATTGTTGAGTATTATAAGCTGGCATTGAAGAATCTCGATGCAAGCAACTGTGCCAGCTTTGTTGGCAGTAAGAAAGTCAAGGTGAGTTGAAGTGTTTCTAGATATATATACCGGGTGGCCCAAAAAAAAGTCCCGAACATTTGCATGCGTTATGCAGTGGAGTAGTCGAGATAAATCAGTAGAAAAGCACTTATGTAGTGAGCAAACATCTTCGAATTAGTCTAAGAATTTTCACTTAAAACACTTCCATATTCGCCAAGGTACAAACAAAATAGTGTTTCACATAATAAAACAAATTATGCAAGCAGCTCATCATTTCCATTGCCACTCGTATGTAGACTACACCAGAACGTCACAATAGACCTAAACATTAATCAACTGATCAGCAGAAAATGTGCTGAATAGGTCGTCCGTTCTGATTTGCCATTGCTGATAAATGTTTTTTTAATGCAACATATTTTTTCTGATTCTGACTGTCTGATGTTGACATCATGCCATTTGTCTCTGAAGATCTCTGAAATTTGCAAACGGTTCACGCTTTCTTTTCATAGACAAGTTCTTGCAGCACATCTCATACATACTAAGCAATCTAGCAGAGTCAGATTTGTCAAATGAGGTGTCCATTGTTGTGAGCTGATTAAAATTGGGCATGTTTTCGCGAAAAAAATTTAGTTGCTTTCGTGTAGTGTGATGGAATGTTTTCTTTACATAATTCGATTTTTAACACACTTTGCGTCATTAATCAACATTCTGTGGTGTTATTAATGATGTCACTAAAATTTACAAGTAAGGAAGAGTACATATTGATCTACAAATGCACAAAATAAAATTTATTTTCATACAGTATATGTATCATTATAGTTATGCAAAGTTCGGGACTTTTTGATGGGCCACTCAGTATATGTAGCAATGTCAGCTGCACTCCAGCAGACTTCTTATAATATGCTTGATGGAACAACACTTCTATGAGACTGTTTCAGAACTGTTTAGTTGTTGATGATTCATTCTCAGTGTTAATTAACAAAGAATTTGGACTGTTGGGTGGTCCAGCTGCATAGAAGCTTTGGAGGTCATGTTGTTTTTTATTTGAGGTTTTAGAAGATGCTGTAGATTGCCATTACTTTTGATGTCGGTGTGACCAGCCAGTTTTTGCCAGTGTTACTACAAGTGTGTGTCTGGATGTTAACGTCGAAATAACTCATTGGTATGTCTGTGAAGGAGTGGAAGAAACGTGCAGAGCTGAAAATCAACTTCTACGACTGCATCACTCTGTTCTATCTCGGGCTTTGTGCCGAGGAGCAACAGAAATGGGGTGAGTGGGTGACGTACTGCCAGACGGCCGTCGACCGACTAAACGAGAGCATGCGTCTCTTGAGTAAAAGTGACCACGATGCGTCCGCTATTGGAGAGAGTCTGCGCTTTGCAATGGACGTTGCTGGCGGCAAGTAAGTAGAGACTGCTTTTCTCAGTGCTTTGCTGATATTACTACAGTTCTCATGGTGCCTGCCAGACTAGTTATTCATGATATTTCACTCGAGAGGATTTGGTAGTGTTTGCTTTAGTCTGATCTTTGGTGGGAATCATAAATAGTGTCGGTTACTGCGATGTCCATAGTTGAGGAATGAGTACGCGTATTATCATGGTCTCAACATTGAGCTGAGCTAAGTGCAGCTGAATGTGAGTTGAGAGTTGGTCTGATATATACAGGGTAGTCCAAAAAATGTCCCAACTTGTTTTTGTCAGAACTTCATCAAATCTCCATGATTTCCATGACGTAAACAAAAGCGACCTTAGGTTGTATACATGAAGTAAGTAACAAAAAACGGAAACCTGAATGTCCACTCAAGTTCAAATCTGATACATCTTTGCGTAACAGTTAGTTGCCGCGGTAGACCTATTCCTTGGACTTGTTTTAAACTATGTAATTAACCGGCTTTTAATAAAGAGAAATACATTTTTATGGTAACAAATAATGTATTATATTAGGCCAACTGCAACTCACATCCACAGCTTATATGCAGATTACGATCATGCCGCACGTTTAACTACTGTAGGCCTGTTGGTAGGCCGCTCACGGATTTGTCTGGGCCTAGTGTAATACATTGAAGTCCTTGTTTGACTTTGAACTTTGATATCAGCAGTGCGGTTTTACCAACAGTAGGAGGCAGTATCAAATGTCAGCATGTCAATGTGCCGGCATGGGGTTATTGGAGTGGGTCGGATTGCACGAGAGATCTAAGATGAAAGCTGCCCGCATTCATTGATCTCTGCTCACTGTGTTACGTCATATCGACATGGATGGACTACTGCAAGCAAACTTGCTCTGTATAAGCCCTGCATGCCCTGAGGCAGTGTCATGGGGTTTGCAGATTAAGTTCACCATCGAAGCAGAGTAGCAACTGACAGCACCAGTTGAGACTAGCAAGTTTGTACCTGTGACACATTATGACGTCAGTGTTACATCACGACTAGCAAAGCTATTCAAATATTTAGAATTAGTATTACTTCAGCTACAAATGATAAAAATTTCATGTAAATTGCTCGTAATTTGAGCAAATTATGAAAAAAAAACAAAAAGGGATCTTTTTATGAAACACCGTGTACATGTGTTTACTGGGAGATAATGGTGTGAAATATGTTTAAGTAAATATGCTGTTGTTCAGTTTTGCATAGAAGTATAGAGTATCTGTTGCAGTCAGATTTTATGTATGTGTTTTTTCAGATTCAACTCTGCCAAGAAGGACAACGATTTCATATATCATGATAAAATTCCTGCATTCGAAACTCTACCAGAGATTAAAGGTATGCTGTTAATCTTGTGCCATGCATGTGCTTGCACATGATTTTATACTGCGCAACATGGTTTTGTGTTTTATAAAATTTTTGGAATTGTTTAATTAACAGCATTGGTAACAGCTGAAGCCTTATAAGTCAAGTAGTTTTGTTGTGCATAGATGTTGCTCTTCTGTTTATGATTCCAACATTTCAGTAGTATTTTTGTTATTACTGTTGCACAAAATTTCTCTTTTTCTTAACTATCACTAGTCCGGTAAGTTCAGGTTAATTCTGTTTCTGACACAGAGTAATACCATATTGTATTTATGATAATTTGTGGGGTTTCTGATGCATAATTTTTATGATTATGTGTGATCTGTGCGAGAAATTACTTTATTCTGGTAGTTTTTACTTTTTAATTTTCTTGTTAAATGGATCAACTCATAGTGTTCTGCTGATTAGTGGTCTCATTTCAGTAATTGTCTACCTGTTGTCTGCTACGTTCAGGTGCATCATTGGTGAAAGGTATTCCATTTAATCCAAATGATCCTGAGGTTTCTGGTCCTGACATCTTCAAGAAGCTTGTTCCATTAGAGGCTCACAAAGCATCGTCACTGTATAGGTGTCTCAGCTGTTATACGCGGTGTTTCATAAAAAAGGACCCCTTTTTGTTTTTTTTATAATTTACTCAAATTATGAGCAATTTACGTGGAATTTTTACTAGTTGTAGCTGAAGAAATACTAATTCGAAATATTTGAACAAAATATGGTAGTTGATTAAATATCCTTTGCTAGTCGTGATGTATCGCTGACGTCATAATGTGTCACAGATACAAACTTGCTAGTCTCAACTGGTGCTGTCAGTTGCTACCCTGCTTCGATGGTAAACTTAATCTGGTTCGCTAATAAAAATGCTTATCGTGTCTGCACTGAGCAACATGGAAACATGAAATCGGGCGTCTTGTGGTCCAAAAACTCAACATCTTGCAAGCTCGGTGTGATCGTGCACTGTCTTGCTTGAACATGTGAAAGACCAACTGTCTTCACTGACACGTAAATTCGATTGTTTCACACGTTTTTGTGGCTGCAACTGTAAAACTTCAAATATATTACACCAACGAACCACATTTTTCACCATTGAAGCAGGGGAGCAACTCGCAGCACTAATTGGGATTAGCCTGTTTGTACCCGTGGCACATTATAATGTCAGTGTTGCATCACAACTAGTAAAGAATATTTAATCAACTGCCATGTTTTGTTAAAGCATTTTGAATTAGTATTTACTTAGCTACAAATGGTAAAAATCTCAAGCAAATTGCCCATCATTTGAGTGAATTATGAAAAAAACAAAGGGGGTCTTTTGTTATGAAACACTGTGTAGTTTGATTATTTTTAGCAACAGGTGTATTTATAGCTGTATTAAGATAGTTTCTGTTTTGGTCTGTGTTGTAAAATGTTTTTCTGAATGTATGTGTGTGCACTGTTCACTGTTAATGGAACCTGTGCATTTTTTATTGTTTGGGTATTTTGTTTTATTATTTATTTGTTTCATGTTTATGAAAAGCTGAGCAATACAACTATGATATATTATCATGTTTTTCGAACTTTAGTACTGAGGCTCTGCTGTGTATTACTGTAGAAATCTGGCCATTTGTTAGAGTATTTAAATCTATGGTATTTGCACTCTTTGTGTTTTGTCTTGTTCTATCTGATTTGGGAGATATCATATTTTCGTAGGCTGTGAGACTTGGAGTGTGATTTGTTGTGTGTTTTATTGTAGTGAAGAGAAAGCCAAACTTCTGCGCCAGATTACAACTAAAATAGAAGAGAAAAATGAAGAATTAAGGTGCATATATGCAGATTGTGATATTTTTAAACAATTTTTTTTGCTTTTTCACTGCGTTATTTAACTGTCATTTTAAGGTTAATATGTAACAGTAGTGTGTAAAAGCAGGTGTAACATGTAAGCAGTAACTGAACTGCGTGGTTGTGAATAAATTTCTGTACTGCACTGGTTTTGCATTATAGGTAAAGGTAAAACTCCCATAGTCAACAGCGCTCTCTCACAGCTCTGTGTCTGTAGGGCAGTGCTCATCTCTGTTTCAAGGTTCTTTGCCGGAAGTGAGCTGCAACTCAGTTACATGGGTAGTAGGCCAGACCTCTTCCATGTACTGCAGTGCTCATCTCTGTTTCAATGTTCTTTGCCGGAAGTGAGCTGCAATTCAGTTACATGGGTAGTAGGCCAGACCTCTTCCATGTACTGCCATTACCTTTCCAGCAGTAAGGATGGTGCCAAATCATACTGCTTGGTGATGGAGGCACATGTGTGTGAACAACTTGCCTAAGGTCTTTACCTGGCAGTGCACCGGGCTGGAATCGAACCAGGGACCTCCAGGTCACCAGTTCGAAGCGCTACCACTACACCACCAAGTCACACATGGTTTTGCATTATACTGTACACCAAATGGCACTTTAAATTGATATCTGTGAACATTAGTGAATTAGTCAGCCTAAAGACTTAGAACTGTCCTTATTGTTAGTTACATATGCACACTTTCGATTGACAGTTCTTACAATTTTAGGTTTTGTTTTTTTTAGGTTTTGTGTCTCATAAAGGTTAAACTTTGTGTAAAGGTTAAACTTTTTGTTTTGTTCTTGTGTGTGTGTGTGCATTTTGCCTGGAAAGGCTGTCGCCGAAATGACCTATACAGTGTCAGGCAGGATGTAAAACCCTACTCACTCACTCATTCAGTAAAGACTTGCTTATGTTGCGATCGTGTGTGCAGTGCATTCATGTCAAGTCTTCAGCTGGATTCTTCATCACAAATCATGCCGGAGCCACAGAAGTTGCCTCAGGCGCTGGTTGAGAAATGTGCTGCTATCAGTGTTCGACCGAACGCAATTAAAGACCTCATTGATGCAATGCAGTGTATGTATTCATATCTCGAAATTGCTAATTTTTTTTGTTTAATATTATGATACATTCAATTGTGTCTGCTCTGTACAGAGTGCAGCAAAAAAAGTGGACCCCTAAATTTTTTTCTCAGCAACTGTTTGGGATTTTAATATGAAATTTTACAGCTTTAGTTAATGACGCCCTCTACATCTAACGGCCAAGTACAATATTATTCTGTTGAAAAACGATGAAGTTATAGACTTTTTAACATGACCTCCTACCGATTTTTCAGCATTAAAAATGCTCAAGCTAAAAATGCTATTTAATTTTCAAAAAATGGTTACGCATTACTGCCGATGATGTCACAGTAACGTTTTGATAAATGGTAATTTATATTGTTTATAAATTGCCACTAAATTATTGTTCCTTTAAAGCAATCGCCGGCTGCCCACCGGATTCATCTTCCAGCTGGACGGCACGTCAGCATAAACAGTGCGCAACGCAGTGCAGCGCACAGAACTGGCTCTGGACCAGCTGTCCAGATATCATCACAAAAGAACAATGGCCTCTAAATTTGCCAAATATAAACCCAATGGACTATCACGTATGGGGTGCAATATTGGAGGCTTATCGCAAGCTTCAAACAAAGCCGAAAACAAGCGCTGAACTCGAGAAAGCATTTCAGGTTATTTGGGACAACCTGCCACAGGGACTGATCAACAAGGCTGTAAAAGATTTTGTCAAATAAAGTGATTGGAGGCTGGTGTTGTAGCTTGGAGCTGGTGGTGAACACTTTGAACATTCGCAGTGACAATGGAATTCTGGCATCCGATCATTATTCGACTGTGTTGTTTCAATGCTGTTCTTAAATTGGTGTTGTAGCCGGAAAATTTTTGAATGCTGCGTAATCGGTAGGCGGTCATGTTAAAAAGTCTGTAACTTTGTTGTTTTTTAACAGAATCATATTTTATTTGGCAGTTAGATGTAGAAGGTTTTAGTAAATTGTAAAATTTTAAGTTAAAATTCAAAAAGGTTGCTGAGAAAACAGCAAAAAAACTTCAAGGGTCCACTTTTTTGCCGCACCCTGTATATACTAATGTCCATGTAAACGTGTTTCATGTTTTTTCGCTTTTTGCACCTTTGTATTGCATTTGCCATGTTACATACGGCACAGTAGAAATTGTCATTGCTATTTCTGTTATTATTATTTAGTCAACTTTGGATGACAGAGTGGCACATAGACTGTGACTGGTCTGAAGTGTTAAATTTGATGATTTGTTGCAGTTTGTTTGATGGTGTAATTTTTGATCACTGGTTACTAGATGTTTGGTTACAAGCCAGCTAGTTATCCTTGCATGCTTTTGAATGATGAATGTTTTCAAAGAACTACCATTAGTTTTGCATTCTTCTATTTTCGGAAAAGGAACATTGTAGGTTACAATGTGCGAAAGCTGTGACCAAATGCTCATTTTTAGGACATTTCTTTATTTTTAAACTGTTTATTTATTTCGGTAGCATGTTTCAGTAACCTGGGCTAATTTTTTTTGCTGTTATTTTTACTTTATTTCTAAAAATGCGAACTTTTAGTTATCTATTCACATTTTATCTGTGCCTTTATTGCATTTATTGAAGTTAGTTGTGTAACTGGTGTTGCAGCTCTGTCAGGAATTGCAACAGACGTTGAATTAAGTATACGTGAAATACAAACTTTACTTGATGAGGAAAACGCACAAGAAAAGGAATTCCAGGTGCAGTATATTATCGTATCACATTCAGCTTACAATACAATACACATGCATATTATTTCCCATTTTACTGACCAGGCCCATTGAGAGCCACAGTGAGGCCCGGGGAAACATTTTCGCAGTGCCCCCAAACATTTTCACGCGGCCCCTTTGGGGAGAAAATTTTTGAATTTTTTTTCAAAATGGTGCATTCTGGTGTACTTTATATTTCTGAGTGACGGCGGGGCCCTCCAAACGTCGCGGAGCCCGGGGGAGCTTACCCCCTGCCCAACTCTCTCGACAGGCCTGTTACTGACTCTTCTAATATGTTAGTGGACAGTAATTTATTGTAATTGGCATATCACATATAAGTCTGTAATCGTATTGTAATGGATTTTCTCCTGTATAAGTTTAGTAATTGTGTCTCTAGTCCGTAATGCTGTTCCTTGGGCCAGAAAGGACTTCTGGTCTCCAATAAGTGTTATTTGACCAGACTAACCCAATCTGGAGCAATTAGTCATGATTGGCCAGCTAAATAAAAGTCAAAAATGTTGGTATTGATAAAGATGATGATGATTCTGCCAGTGCAGCGATTTCGTTGTTTTCAGCTTTTTGCTGTCAGATTTTTTTTGTTATCATTGCTCAAGTGAAAATATTTAAAGTGCTTAATAGTTATTCTAAAATGTTTCTTTTACTTTTTTTATTGTTTGTAAAGATTTCATTCAGTACTAAGATTGTGATGACTAATTGAACAGTCGTATACAGACAGCACCGGCAGTTACACATTCAGTTGCATGAAGCCGGATTTTGATACAAATGAAGTGATAAATTGAAGTTTGAAATGTCTTTCATGTAGCTCATGTCAGATGTTGTTGAATCTTTGTACACTATGGTAATTCCACTCGTGTATGCTACAGAAGATATCTGGAGGCCGACACGCGAATGTGGTAGTCGGTGAGCTGCAGAGTGACTGCGCTAAGTACCACGAAGGTCTGGTGAAAGCGGCTCAGTCCAATGAAGAGTTACATCGAGCTATGGAGGTTCACATTGCCAACCTCCGGGTTCTCAGCCAGCCGTTGACTGAACTGCAGAAGACTCTACCATCTGCTGCTGATATTCCGAGATGTAAGATATGCTTTCAAGCTGTTATCTTAAACAGATGGGGCGTATAGCTCTTTAAAGCTACGGAGTCTCATTTGCCATCTAACACAGGTGAACACGTTTCACCAATAACCCCAGCCAAGCAGGTTGGTACTTGATTTACCTACCCGGGAGGGATGGAAGGCTGAGTTGATCTTTGTGGTTGGTTATATACCGAGGTGGTTTATCTGCATTGCGTATTCAAGCACATCTTTGCTGTTTTTGTCTGTCAAGAGATAAGAAACAATCGATGCATATGAGGGGGGTTTAAAAGATTTTGTGACTCGATGTATTAGGTGGAGGAATTCTTCACAGTGTACACCACTGACTGATGCTACTGAGATGTTGATGCCAGGGGCGTCTACACCATATAAACCTTGGAGTGTATGCTCCATGAAAAAAAATAGGGGGAAGGTTTTTTGGGAAGTGGGGGGGAATTAAATATTATAATTCTGCATTTGTGATATATTGCATGTTGTGTCACAAATGCAAAATTATAATATTTAACTTCCCCCTTCTAATTTGCCCACAAAACCTTCCCCCTTGGAATGTTTTGCATGCATATGCAATATGTCATTAATACGGAATTACAATATTCAGTTTCCCCCTTAATTTTTACGCGCGACAGCAGAATGCTTCGCGCGTCTTTGCCATCGTCTGGGCGTCTGTCTGTCTGTCCGTCCGTCCGTCCGTCCGTCTGTCTGTCTGTCACACTCGTGATCTGTATCAAAACGGTGCAAGCTAGGATCACGAAATTTTCACCTTGGGCTGCCCCAAGGTCTCTAGTTTATCGTGACAAAATTTCGTGCCACTGGGTGCAGGGGTTCCCCTCGAACGAGGGCGTCAAAGAGGGGTACCCCCCTAAAAAGACGTCATTTTGCCATTATTGGCTCAAATAATGTGAAAACGGTTGCAGATAGGTACACACATGCTGCTTATCATAACAAGCACTGGTGACAGGCTTTTTAAATTTATCAACATCGATGACCTTGAACGACCTTGAACCCCTCAAAGAGAGGTTTTTAGTGAATTTTTCGCAATTTTTGGATACTGCGCACATTTCAACACTGAATTGCGACAAAATGGCTGGAGATAGACCAAGACAACCTGTGTATGAAATTTTGAGCACTCAACGTAGATTTTAGCGGTCCAAGTCCCGACCCCCTACGTTCAAGGAAGCCAGCGCAGGCGGGCGTCAAAGACAGCTACCCCCGTAAAAAGTGGATATTTTACCGCAATTATCTCGTGTAGCGTGAAAACGGTTGCAGATAGGCACAGACATGCCGCTTATCATAACAAGCACTGGTGACAAGCTTTTTATTGCTGTCAACGTCGATGACCTTGAATGACCTTAAACCCTCAAAATAGGGGTTTTGGGTAAATTTTTCTGCAATTTTTGGCTACGACACACGTTTTTAGAGTGAATTGCGCCGAAATGGCTGGAGATAGACCTGGACATTTTGCGGATGACATTTTTTTAGCATAGAACGTACATTTTTAAGAATCTACAAGTTGTTTTACCGCCATTGGCTCTTGTAGCTTGAAAACGGTTGTAGATCAGCAGAGACATGCTGCTTATCATAACAAGCAATATAGTGACAAGCTTTTTATTGGTGTAAACATCGATGACCTTGAATGACCTTGAATTTTTGAAATAGGGGTTTTAGTGTTTTTTTGCGATTTGTGGCTGCGGCATAGATTTCAAGAGTGAATTGCGTCAAAATGGATAGAGTTAAATCAAGACAACCTGCGAACATGAACTGCTAAGGCTGTCGCACGTCTAATGAGCTTTGCTCAAATTACTTGTTCAAAAATCCTTCCCTCATAGAAAGTTTTTTTGGGAAATTAAGGGGAAGTGTACATGTGCTACATCAAAAATACAGAATTATAGTATTCACCTTTTCCCCAATTTCCCAAAAAAACCTTCCCCTAGGAAGATTTTTGGAAAATTAGGGAAAAAGTGTACATGCAATATATTAGAAATGCAGAGTTATGACATTGAACTTCACCTTTAATTTTCCAAAAAAAACTTTTCCCGTAGGAAGTGTTTGTGAAATTAGGGGAGAGTGTACATGCAATATATCAGCAACACAGAATTATAATATTCAATTTGCCCCCTAATTAGCCAAAACCCCTTTCCTCGTAGAAAGTTTTTTGGAAAATAGGGGGAAGTGTACATGCACTATATCAAAAATGCAGAATTATAATATTCAACTTCCCTCCCTGCCATGTAAATTTTTCAAAAACTTTTTCCCGAAGAAAGTTTAGCATGTATGGAATATATCAAAAATGCAGAAATATAGTATTAAACTCCTCCCTAATTTCCTTCCAAAATTCTTCTAGGAAGTTTTTTTTTAAATTAGGGGGGTTGAGTATTATAATTATTGTAATTTTGCATTTCTGATATATTGCACGTATATGCAGTATATCAGAAATGCAGAATGATGATATTAAGCTTCTCTCTAATTTCTCAAAAACCTTTCACTCTAGTAACTGTTTTGAACCTTAAAGGCTCAAACAGTTGTTTGGACTTAGTGGGAGGCCAGCATCGTGATATTTTTTTTGCAACCAGCTGCAAGTGATCAGAATATCAGAAGTGATAAAACAGTTCACTTGTGACCAATTGCTGTTGCAAAAGTGTCTGAATGCTAAAAGAACAGCATTGAGTGTCAGACTGTCAGTAACACGCCAGTGTCAGTGACGTTGATGTCAGCCATAGACTTGAATGTGATGTTAACTCAGTGGTTTTCTGGTGTCATTTTGTGTGAACTAATCACTACTGATGTTATAACTATTCATTAACAATGTACGGTTGCTTCTTGACACATAGACACTCATGGAAACTGTTTAGGCCTATATCAATGACAACTGGCTTCTAGTAGTCTAGTCTGTGTGTCTGTCTTTCTGTCAGTGTCAGTGTCAGTGTCAGTGTCAATCTGCAGCAGGTGATGATGATGATGATGATAAGGTTGCTAATGATGCTGTTACTGTTTGCTTAATCCTCGAGATATCATGAGTGTTAGTTTGAACTTTAACCAATGCTCAAGTCTGCTGCCCAGTTTTCATGGCATACTGCATTTTAGCTTGTAATATGCTGTTCTCATCATTTACGATATCTTGCAAACAGAAGTGTTCTGTGATGTTTAAAATGCACCAAATTCGTTTTTCATTGGGGCTCAGCGGGAGCTCACAAGACGCTTCCCCAGATCCCCTAGTTGGCTGGAGAGGGGGATACTCTCTCCCCATTCCCCACCCCCTCGACGCCTATGGCGCCTCGTTCTCGGCGCTTGCGACGCCTCACCTTGAGTTGGGGGGACTTGCTCCAAGGATTTAGGGTTGATGCTTTTTGCACCATTGAGTTTAGGAGTTCACAGTTGCTTGAATTTTCTTATGTATTATGAACTTATTACATGTATGAATGGATTGCTGTTTTAGTCAACTAATTTCATATGTTATTGTGTTGTAATTTTATCACTCTCTGTAGTTATGATCTGTTAACTGTTTTCTCAGATGAAAATGTGATTTAGAAGGGCACTGAAAGAGCGCAGACTTTCATCGATGCTCAAAATCAGTAAAAGTAGCTATGCCAATTTTTGCCATTATTTTGCCAGGTGGCACACCATATTTGGCAGATGTTTACTGTATCTGGCAATGGTAAAGAATTCTTCAGTTTTATATTGGATTTAGAGGATGGATAACCAGCATAATCTAATCACCTATAAGTTTGGTGAAGCCTAACCTTCCCTGAAAATTTTAGCCAAATCTGCCTGTAACTTTTTGTGTAATCTTGCTAAGAAATGAACACATAAATGCCGCTAACCTCTGCCATCCTTGGCAAAGGTAATGAATGAATGAATCTTTTTGCTGTTGTATGCAGCGGCTGAGGATGAGACAACCATGCAGGAGATGAAACGATTGTGTGACAAGATCACAGAGATGCAGAACCAGCGCCAGATGTTTGAACAGCAGTTCCGCGATGAACTGTTGAAGGATGATCTAACGGCTACGCTTGTCACTCAGGCCGACAAAAACCAGCAAGTATGCTGTCGCTTTTTTATTGTTGTATACTGCATTTTATTTCTGTGAGATCATCGAGATATTACGTTTTTTAGCAGTTTTTACTTAGCTGCTTAGTTAGGATATACATTACAGATGCATGTTCATTATGTTTATGAGCTCTGTTTTCTGATTGTTTGTATATTTTGTGATTCACTTATTCAAAACGTGAAATAAATAAGAAATAATATGAAAATGCATTGTGTTTATTATTGATGCAGCTTAAGCAAGTGAAGTGGATAATACAATATGATGAGTTAATTTCGGCATGTTTGTTAAAAGTAAACACGGCATGATTGGTTTTATAGCTTGACTAAGCATATCAGTATAGTTCATGGTCGGTGTAAACTATCTGACAATACTTTCAGTTCTTCCGTGTTAAAATTTACCGCTCTGCCCTTTACATATATGTTGCCATTTTTGCACATTTTTGTTATGCTTATTGAACTGATTCATTGCCTCGTGAGTTGCAAGCTATGTAGTGACTCTTATTGTCAGGCATCGTGTCTGTGGCTGTGTCTCTGCATCTGCTGTCCAGAGTACATTTCAGTAAACTAAATGTTGAAGCTTTGTGTGATTCACAGGAGTTCTTTGAGGAGCAGCTTGGAAAGCATTCTAAGACTATTTCTCTTATTCAGCAGAATCTCACAGCTCAGGACAACATTCTGCAGGCGTTGACTGACACGAATGCCAAGTATGCTCGGATTAGGAAAAACAACACAGAGGTTACAAATAAGTAAGTTTTTTTAGATTTATTGATATTTATTTAACTGCAAAAATCATCAGTTGAATTGATTCATCGAAACATGCATAACACGCAGTACAAACTAATGGTCATAACTCTTTGTTTGGTGCATTGCATATGTATAGTGTAAGTCCAAGTTGCATCATTTTATGTAACTGTTATAAAGTGCTAATTGGCTTAATCAAATGTTAATTTGTCAATATTTATTAATTTTCCTGTTGCCAGTGTTATCTTTATACTGTAAAAATGGACTTTTACAGTGGACAAATGTGACGAGAGTGTGACGTCACAAACAACTATTAGCGTCAATGTAGCGTTCAACAGAATTTGAACGCTAGCGGCGTCGATGGAGCGCGGTACCAAGCGAAAAGACTGCACTTGCATTTTGAGAAGTCGCTGTCATACAAAAAGTAGGCCGACGATATGCCCTTTCCGACAATTGCAATTGCCGACAAATTCCGACTTTCGCTTTCGGAATGCAAGCGAGTTCCCCTCTCTGAGTGCACGCTGCATCAATGCTATGGCCAGCTCATGGTGTGTTAATTTTCTTGCACACTGCAATACACGCTATGAACAAAGCGTTGTTCGTGACATCATCATTCTGTTCGCACAACATTATTTCTATTGAAATTGATGTGAAGCGATGTTTTTATTTTAACTGATCAGCATATTATTAATTAGCATTACATTCTACACATATTTAACCAACATAGTTTTTTTCATGTAACTTGGACTTCAAGTTCTACTTATTTATGCTTATTGAATCACATTCTCTGTTCTGTGTACAATTATGGAGTTTTCTGTGCTCGTAATTTATTGAACTGTCTAAAGTGGTCATTATCTGAGGTATGACTGTAGTCGTATATGGTGCCATTTTGCACAGTTACACCGTTATCAGTATCTTTGAAAATTTTAATAGCCCAGAGCGCTTGAGCAAAAGTTTAGATTTTTGCTTGAATCATGCCATGTTAAACTGATTGGCTTTTAAATGAATGTTGTGGCTTCAGGCGGGAAGCACGGATTGCAGAGCTGATAATGTCATCTACGGTGTATGAAGATCTGCTGGAAAAAGTCAGTCGAGGTCGTCAGTTCTATGACAAGCTGGAATCTAAAGTGAAACATCTGTTGGAGCGCACTCATCGTGTCTGTAAGACTGAGCAGGAAGAACGCAGCAGAATACGAGAAAGACTTGCACCGAAAGGTATCAGTGTATTTTACTTACTGAATATTATGACGTTTCGTATTTTTGGAACTTTTGTTTGTTTTCAAACTTGTAAAATTGCAACACTTAATGTCATTTTTTCATTTTTCAAAGTCTACTATAAGCACCAGTTTATATTCATCCATTGCTTAGTAACGACACCTGTTATTGCACGGCACTGATTTCATGCAGTAAACAGACCTATTATTCAGTGCATGTGCGTACATCATGAACATTAATGAGCTAGGTTGGCTGACTACCGGTGACTGATGCTCTGGAGCTGGCAGAGGACAAACCATTTTGGCAAAAAATCGTTATGGCAGGATGCTATGGCTGAACACTATGCATCGTGATGATGGTGATGATGTTGGCTGACCAGTTAAGAACCAGAAACCAGCGCTTATTGTGTGTGATGTGTTGTAATTTGTTCATCATTTTGTTTTTGTGTTTGTTACTTTTCTTTCAGTGGCTCCACCAGAAAGACCAACTGCTCCCAAGCCTGGCCAACAGGCACAGCTACCCGCTGCAGCATTTAGCATACCACATGATGCAGTGCCTGGCATGCCAGCCAGCTTAGCAATGGGGATGCCTCAGTTGCCTTCTGCCGAAGCTCCAAAGCTGAAAGATTTTCTGCCATTTATGAAGCCAGGTTCATTTGGTCAGAAAGCCGGAGTTGGTAGTCATGTGCCAACTGTGTCCAGTGACTATGCACCAGGCAGTGCGGGGTCTTTACCAGCCAGTGTAGCAGCATCACCGGTTCATCTACCTCAGGCTTCTGTCAGCTTTCCTCCGTCTCCACAGAGACAGCCGCCAGTGTCAGTTGGTACCACGTCAAACGGTCCTGGTTCTGCCGGCACTGGTTTTGTGCATGCTGATGCAGGATATCCAGCAGCAGAAACGTTGTTGTCACCAACTGCTCCACCGGGAGCCCCAAGATCAGCCAGTCCTGCACATCAGCTGCCACCAACAGTTGCTCATCCAGGAGGACCTGCTGAGAGTTACCAGCAGCTGGCCAGATCGATGGACATGGCTTATAACATTCCACCAAATAACAGTCGGACGTCAGTCGATCAGCGTTCCATGTCGTTAGGCTCGCCAACAGTGCCTCCGAACATGGGCAGTTATGCTGGTGGAACATCAGCCAGCTATGCTGGTCAGAATGGCCTTTCATCAGCCTCTCACAGTTACATGCAACAAGTTGTTGATCAGCCATCGGCTCTCAACATGCCTGCGTATTCTGGGCCTAACTTCAGCCAGCCTGGGATGGTCGGATCTGGCGGCCATACACAACGTGCTATGCCAAGTAGCACATCTTTATTCCCGAATCAGTTACCTTCCATGATGTCAAATACAGCACCAACTGCAGTACATATGCTGCCAAGTACTACTAATACTTATCCACAACATAGTGGTATGCCGTACAGCAGTGTGAGCAACATGGGAACATCAGTTGCATCATCCTACTTGAATCACTCATATCCCGCTGGAAATGTTGCCACAAGTAACATCCAGCAGCCTAATGCAGCTATACCTGGTGTTCCTGTGCAGCAAGTTAACAATTCTAATAACACACAGTTTCCACCAGCTGCTATTGGCTCAAGTATTGAAGTGTTGAGGCCTCATTATTACCAGACACCAGCTGTTGTGCCACCGGCATGTACTTCCACGCAGCCTTCATGTCAGTCTAACACATCGGCTGCTGTGCCACCAGTGTCCAGTGCTGGACAGCCTCTGTATCAGTCTGCGCATGTACGGCCACCGTCATATCAGGCTGTAACACAGCAATATCTACCACCACAACTACCTCAGTTAGTGAATCCTGCTGGTTGTCCATCCAATCAGCCCGGGTTTATCGGAGGTCCTCCCACCAGTTCATATATTCAGCTGGGATTGTCTAATGCTCCGGTGCAGCCATCTTACCATGCTGTACGGCCAGACGTGTCATATGGTGGTGTACATTTGCCGGGAGGTAGTCAGCAGCCCATAGTAACAACCGTGCATCCACAGCACGACGTTTCAGCTCATTCTCAGCAGCTGCCATCAACACATCTGGCAATGCCTGCTGCCAGTCAGAGACCACCACTGGCTACTCCACAGCGTCCTGTAATACCTCCAGCATCATCAGAGAATCAATCGAGATATGGCTTGCCTGGCCAGACAGTGCCTGGTGTTCCCATGCTTAGTCAGCAGCATCCTGTCGGTGTAGGCCATGCTCCTCTAAGTCAGACTCCTTCACAGACTCAATTTCCAGCTAATGTCCATATGCCAGCCACTCAACCACAGCCGGGATATCCGTCGGTTCCCAACACCTCTCAGACTCCATATCCTGGTGCCGTGCAGCAGTTTCAGCCTGCATATCATAGTACAGGTCAACAACCTGTGGCTAGTCAGATGCCTGTGCAGCCGGCAGTGACCAGTCAGCAGCAGCAGCAGCATTACCCTGTTCGGCTTGAAGTTGCCCATGTACCTGGTTACCCACCTGGCAACCCATCTCATCCAAGCTATGCTGGTGTCAGTCAAGCATATCAAGCTTCAACTCAGTCGATACAGCCACCTCCATCACAGCAGGTGCACTACCAGTCTTTCACTCCACAGCAACAAACATTGAACTATCCCGGCAGCAGTCAGCCAGCCATTATAAACCAGTCGCCCGCTGTCTCTTCTTCAAACTTTGCCACAGCCCAAACACCGTACAGCCACCAGCAGCAGTCTAATGCCAGTGCGTCATACAGCAGTCATGTAGTGGAGAATGCAACCGGACAGATACAAGCACTTGCTGATATTCCAGTTTGTCTGCCAAGTCCACTGCAGCCAAGTCGTGTTACTTCAGCAGAAGTCTCAAAAAATATTGACTCCTTGTCTGACCTTGACCTTTCCGGCAAAACAGCGTCATCAACTGCTCAGAAAGACTCCAGTGGAAGGATGGAGAATGGAGAGAGTACAGAAGGCAAGGATATGGCACTAGATTCTTCTGGCAGTAGAGAAGATCAACGTGAGAAATCGGAAGAGGAAACTCGTCGCAGTCTACGTCAGTCTCGCTCCTCCCGGGACGTCTACGCCGACCCTGACACTTTGACACGCTTTGTGGCCGAAGTGGAAAAATTCCAGAAACACGTCGATTCGCTGGTCAAACCAACGCTTGGTGGTTACTTCCCACTGGACAAAGAGTGGAAGGTTAGATTCTTATTTTCTATGTGGTATTTTCTGTTGTTTGTACGGTATGCTATTGGTTAGGTATTTTTTTCTACTATCTATTTATTTGGGTGATATTGTTGTAACGGTGATGGAGAATGAGCCATTTAAGCTAGAATTACATGACAAGGTGCTTATTCATCACTTGTGCACTGCAACAGTGATATCTTCATCATTTTTTGGATATATTTAGTGTGCCATGAGCGGCCTTATGTAATCTATGTTAATTATGAGTACCGGACTCACTGCTGCCGATGCATGGGCTCTTGCCGACAACCGGTCAACGTGGAGGGTGCTATGACCCACAGCCGGTTACGCGCAGCGGTGAGTGAGTGAGTGATTATGAGTACTGGCCATTATTTCTGAAAATACTCCAGGTCATGTCAGGTTTCCCAGCAGTGAATTGTTGGAATTGACAAAGTAGACTTTTGCAGTCATATGTCTAATCTGTCAACATTGGAACATGTAGAGGTATATGTCATCACCACATATAGGTGCTGTTAGTTTTTATGCTGCCTTTCCTTTGTATCATCTGTTAGTTTACAAGCTAAAAGTTGCATTATTGTTTGACATTTGTGTGCTTTTTTATTGCATCCAGTAGTAGCCTAACAGTTTTTTGTCCAATGTTGTAGTAAAACTTTGTGCGTTGTTAGGATTTGAATGACGATCAGGAAAGGGCAACAAAGTCATTTTCTATGGCTGTTGCACGGTGTAACCCTATGAGAAATCGGTTTCCAGATGTCATGCCATGTATGTATGGTTATCTTTTTAAATTTGGTTGGCGTTTTTATGGATTTCATCAAGTTTTTCATGAAGTTGTGTGATATAATTCAGAATTTACTGGCATTTTCAAACAATCTTTGTTGTGACCTCATATATTATCAGATTGCACAAAATGTTACCACATGATGTCCATATTTGTGAAAAATTTGTGACTGTGTTTCTGTATCACCTGGGTAAGCATATTATTAGTTTTGCTTCTGGTGGGTTTGATAGTTTTTATCCTATTTTGTGCTTGTATTTATATTGCTGACTTTGTGTAGTGTGCTTGCTTTGTGCAGTTGCATGGCTATTATATCTTCACTTTTGATGTCATTTATCTGTGCAGTTGACAACTCACGAGTTGTGTTAACTGGTGCGTCAAATGATTACATCAATGCAAGTCATCTGAAGGTGAGCTAATTTTGTTTACATTAATGTCTGATTAATTTTCAGTTATTCGGAGATTGTTGATCTAAGGAACTTATTCATTTGTTTTTTTATTCAATTTTGATGATGAGTCAATTATTTTAATAGATTCTGTACTTGGTGGTCTGTATGGCAGTTCAAGTAAGTTATTTTAGCACAGTTTGTTGATTTTTTCAGTAAGTCCTTATTTGATGCTCTGCATTTTGTCTGTAAAATGTAATGCCTTTGCTCCCAAAAATTATTGGGGGAACTAGCCAAATTTGGATTTGTTGTGGTGAAACATAAGCTATATGTCTGTACGTGTTATTGATGGAGGTTCTGAGAAGTAGCTGTGTTGTGTTGCATGCTGTGTTGTAGAACTTGTCCACTTGCTGTCCAAACTTCATCGCCACCCAGTCTCCGTTGCCGGCTACGTTTGCTGATTTCTGGCAGATGGTTTACAATGAGGGATGTGAGATTGTTGTAGTGCTGTGTGATGAACAAGAACCTGGCTGCAAGGTCACTATACCACACTGTACACTAGAGCTTTGCACCGGCCGAAATTTTATGGCCCGGACCAGCTTGTTAATTACTTGTGATATTTTGGCCTGGCCCATAACGGCCCGGCATAACTGAAGCCCAGCCCGGCCCGGCCGTAGACAAAAATGAAAAAAAAAACATTTTGCACAAATGCTGCCAATCGATTATTAAACGACAACAGTCCAAAACTGAAATAGTTAGAATCATCATTGTCCTATAGGCGAACAACAATAAAACCTTAGGCCTGTTTATTGGAATCTGTAAGATTAGACCTATCTTATGCAAGTACAGAATGTTGTTAGCGTTGTCTAATGAGAGAGCAGTGCTTTGTGCAGTGATATAATATTTGCATTTTATGGTAAAAGTATTCATGTGTTATAATTTGTTTTGACTTCTATGTGGTTTGGTAGAATCATGTTTATTGGCCAGTTGACAAGGGTCAAAGCGTTGTTCACGGCCAGTTCACTATAACACTTCAGTCGTGTAAAAATGTCAATTCATGGATTGAGCGGATACTTTCAGTCTCAAACAAAACCGTAAGCTTTTGCGAGTGTTTAGTTTTGCTAATGTTGTCATCATCATCATCATCATCATCATCGACAACCGTGGGCTCAATGCCCGTTGGTGTCTGACGCCATTCTTACTATCGCTGCCCACCGCTGCCTATCTAGGGC
>Ga0209367_1000905_pt1 | contig 33728 bp, 16 predicted proteins | sample WorMetLIZISLAND2_FD_187412 | JGI IMG/M metagenome (GOLD analysis project Ga0209367, IMG submission 187412) | Marine gutless worms symbiont microbial communities from Max Planck institute for Marine Microbiology, Germany - Olavius geniculatus... ... | reverse complement strand
GCGACGCCGTGGCCCGGCACCCATGCACCAGACGACTGTCCAGCTTCACCCTGATGCGATGGGCTCCATGCAGTCCGCCTGCACGTGCCACACACACCCCAGACCGCCGCCACAGCTAGCCGCCAAGGTACGCAGCGTCGGCACCGGTCCCAACGGTCAGTACGGCTGGGGAAGGATGGGAGAAGGTACGTCGACGTCGAGCCCGCTCTACAGTAACACTGAACTGCCGTACTCGTCGCCTGACGACCAGCATCATTACTTCGTGCTGGATCCAGACGTGGTGGACGACCGACCTGTGCCGTCAGCCGGTCCGTCACCCGCGCCGTCCGACGACACTCTAGCCGTCAACGCTGCCACTGTGGACTCTGACACCGGACTACGCTTCCCCACCCCACCGCCACCACTACCCGAGGCTACATTACCCCCGACCAGCCACACCATAGGCGCCACGGGCAGGCCGACAGTAGCCACGCGCCGACAGTCACCGGACGGCAAGGAGCGCGACGAAGCACGGGATGCCACAGGCGTCGAGGACGAGCTGGGTAAGAGTCATCGAGGCCGGTCGATACACGAGATACCTTTGCGGCCGACTCGTGACGGACAGGCGGCAGCGGCAGCCGTCATGGTGGGTGGTCCAACGTGTGATGACAGCGGGGTGGACATGGGTACCAGTAGCTGGCCGTAACCACACGCTCCAGCCATAGCATCAGTTCACTCTATGCTTTCGTACTTACCCACAGTTGGACTGTTACACAATGAAGAGTTGTGTGTTTTATTGTGAAGTCGACACTGTTGTTAGGTTATTGATTGGTGAGTAAGTGACTGAATGTGTGAATGATTGGTGTATATTGTTGACATTATACAGTATTTGCATTGATCTTCGTGTACAGAATGCAGTGATAAATGCTGTGCACTTGCATGTCTGACTGAAATAATGATGAACTGTAGAAAGCACTCTGAGAGTTTAGAACTCAGCTAAGAACGAAGAAAGCTTTGCACGCACGCAAAATAATTAATTTACGTAAACGCAACTGCTTTTTATATAAGTATGCCTACAGTTACAGTGCATCTATTGTTAAATTACATGTACGTTGCAGCGTTTATAATCTGGCGAACCATAATAGTATTATATAATGGTACATAATAGTTTGCAGTAGTCTATTTGTTCTACTGCTGTTTGGTTTTTTGCTGCCATTCATTAGCGCAGTGCAGTAACTCACATAGTGTCCAGATTACTGTAGCCCCCAATCCGGTCGACTATTTCCATATTTCCATATTTCGTGACAATATTTATCCATAACTTTTTGAGATACCTTGCTGGCAAACCAACAGCTAACGAACAAAAACAGGAAACTGTTTAACCTCCGTGTGAGAGGTAAGAAAACGCCTCACGTGCAGAGTCAGCGCCTTTCCTGCAGTGCCCTATGTTGACTCAGCCTCCTACCCTGTGGGTGGGTTGTTGAAATGAGGTCAGCGTCAGGTTGCTGGTAAATAATACTAAATGAATTTGAGTTGCAGTGGTGAATAGCAGCGCACAGGTACACAGGCTCTCACGCCATGTCGGTTGAGATGGTTTCTAAGTCCTTGCTATGTTCTACGTTCAGCGTTTAGTCAGGCTAACTGTCGTTACGATGACGCTGCCACGGCGACATGTCGTCTTAGATTGTCCGACTTCAAGAAATCCGCAGCGGCACACCGCAGTGCCATCTTGCTACCGTCACGGAACACGGATCACGTTGATATCTCACAGAATGTGCTAGTCGTCGTGCGTCATTGTGCTACGTTTATGCAGTGACTCTCCTGTTTCTGTCGCTTGCCTGTCTGTCCGCTGCTCTCCAAGACAAATCATTATATTGCGTTGTGGTAGTAGTCAAACTACAACTAAACGTCGGATGTAAACTTTTTTCTGCAACCTATTTACCGTTTTTCTCACCTCCAGCATACAGGCGATAGCGGCAGTCGAGACAAACGTGCCATGTATGCAGACATGTCGCTAAATGTTGCTTTATGAAATTGATGTACACCAAACGTTGAAATTGCGACATGGAAAAGTTCGGGAAAAGTTATGACCTGTTTGTTATTGATGTGCTGCTCGGATATACAACGCTTGGGCCACGTGTGTCTCTCCACATGAAGCTAATAGGTCGTTTGTGTAGCCAGGAATGGGATATAAACGTTAATTGTCCCACCTGCTTTGTTAGATTTAGGTAGAAAATAATAAGAAGAAAATTGGGACACGGTGTGCGATCGGGTTTGTTGTCTGCTCACAATTTGGTTTAAGTAAATATAGGTGGTGGAATGTGTACGATCTTAGCACGGATATAGGCTGAAATTTTTGAGGCGATGTTGCTTGCTGGCTACTTTACGTTTATATTCCGAATTTGATCGCTTGGTAACGTTTAGCGAGCAAAATACATTGTTTAACTGACATTCTTGACTCTGTTGGGCTGTAACTGGCAGTGTTATAGCACAAGACACGTGGCCCTTTAAGAACGTTGTGTATTCGTGCCGTATTATCAGACGTTTTGTACCGGAGAGCGAGAGAGTAGTAATGTGTGCGTTGTCGCTCGCTGTAGTATAACTACGTGTATATTTCTTCTGAATGGTGTGAACAGTTTGTGTAATGTATATAGTCGCTAGTCGCTGCATCTGTGTTGCATCTGCTGCGTTTTGCAGAGTATTTTGCTTGTAATAAACTGTGAAGTTCATTTTTGTTTAAAGCTGCCGTCGTCGTCCAGCGACATTTTGCAAACTATCTTCGTTGCAGCTTAGTCAAAACGAATGGTGAACTTCTGTGCGGAAATGCTGGTTATATTTGGTTGCAGTGTTCAGACCGATAGAAAATAATGTCTGGCCTTGCATAAATCTAACATGTCCGATTTAACAAAAATACTCGTAAAGCTTATTTTTTCAGCATAATAAGCACAACCGCTCAAGTGACGGTTTGACATTTCAATGGTGGAGTGAGAGAAAATCTGGGCGTTTTCTCCTTCAGTGATCAAGCAAAAATTGTAGATTCGATTACACAGCAACACATAGACCTGGAGCACAACAGCACAATAGTCTTGTTTGCATAATGAGGACTGTATTATTTTTGTATACGAAATGCATAGGAACTAATGTGGGCAGCACAACAGGTAGCCAAATAAAAATATTATGTCCCTAAAAGTTTGTGCAACTGCGTCAAATATTGACCTATTTCAAAATTTTTTCACCTATATACTGTGTACTTGTGTAGTAAATTTACGTGATTATTAGTCATTGCTATTTTAAAGCTGACTGTATTTCTTGACGCGTTTAGGATGAGATGAAGTCAAGCACTGATTTGGCTGGTGAAAGAATTTTGAAGTTGGTATTGTGTACCAATGTTGCTCGGTGAAACATGGACCCTTTGAATTCACGGTACAATTAGTCGCTGTTTAATCTTTGTGGTGGTCGCAAGTAGCGACTGCAAAGCTTGCGCCGTCTAGCATAATTCACTGCGACTGTTTTTCTACTGATGTACAAATAAAGCATTGCTTGTTTTGAGTTTTCTATCGCGTTCTTCGACAGTTCAACGTGAACATTAAAGTACCAGTCACATCACATTGACAATATTTTAACATTTGGCTTATACTTACACCGTAACTAAAAGAAACCACGCCGAGCATTTTTTTGGTAATTACTTTAGCAATCGTGAACCGATATTAATTAGATGAATGTAAAATAAGAAGAAATGAAATCCGCCAGCTCGCCACTCTTCATGTTTTCTGTCGCGGTGCAGGTACAATGCGAGAAATGTCGCACCTGCAACTGTAGAGGCCTACGTTCACTATTAGCCATAATTGACTACACGTCAGACAGTTTTTAGAATAGTAACTTTCTGTTTTAGAGACTTATTTTAATTGTCTGAGAAAATTTCAGTGCCGTTGACGTTATATTATCAGCGCGATATTTAGCGACGTCGTGTTATTGATTTGCTCATACGCTTTCCATCAAGTAAAAAATGCATTTTCAATTGCCTTGGTGTAAAAAAAGAAGAAACGTTTAAAGGAAACGTCCACACAATCGCATCTAAGCAAAGCAGGATTTTGTTTAAGCTACATATTTAAGGATATCATCGGAAAGCTGATCTATATAGTCATCAGCACCAGAAGTCCTGCCGTGGTGAAACTGAAGAAAGACGGTAAGATAAGAGTAAAAATAAGAAAGATTATTATTTTAATACGTACAAAAAGGTACAATAACTACACCGACGAGTTTTAAGCAGTCACGTGCTTGTCTGCATCATAGGATCGGATCCGCCATTCCGAAGGGTCGCCAAGGTGTTTTACACGAAGACGAAATCGTACTTTTTAAACGCTAGACTGATATCCCTATTTCTAATCCTTTCCCTAACCGTGGCGGCTCCTTGGAATGGTGGGCATAGTCATAATGGAATTAGCGCACTAGAGGTCCTGAAGGTCTATGCGCTGCATGTATTAGGCCTACAAATCTTGGTTTCACTCAAGTTGCATGTCGTGGTTCTTTTTGCGAAAAGTTAGCGAAAGTCAAGTTGTTCCTAAGCATTTTACAAAATTGCAGATTATGTTTCTGCTGAAGCATTATAAAACTTAAAAAATTATCAGATTCTAATAATTTTTTGATGTGAATATTTCTGACGCAACTTGCCATCGAATGACCGTTCAGTTTCCTACCTCACCCACTGTTTGCTTTGGTACTAAATAGAGAAAGCAGACGAAACGAAGTAGGTTTAGGCTTATGCGTTGAAATAAACAAAAAACGTGAAAAAGTCAAAACATCTACACTGTCGGTCGTAACTTGAAGAAAGATAAACAGATTTTTGATAATTGTTGGCACAAATATTTTAACACAACTACCTATTATATGTAAATTACTGTTTAAGTTCCCAGCTCACCAAACGTTTGCTTCCGCACTACCTGGGAAAGCGGACCAAGCATAATAGGCCTACGTGATGAAACGAATGAAAACAAGAAAGCCCAGTTAACGCAAAGGGAACGCGCGACAGCGGTCGGTGCACGTGTGAAGGCCCACTGCGAATCAATCTAAGCTCACCGATGCTAGCAATCGACATTCGACACGATGATAGGTTTGATAACAAGAAATTTGAGCTAATGCTCACGAGACGCGCGAAAGCCTATAGCAGTTCCGGTTCAGTAGTTTAGGTGAAAATTGGGGTGTTCACGCTAAGTTAATATACAAATACCAAATTTTCTATCTGGATCGCATAACGATAGTTCCGTACGTGGCGTCACCTTGTTAACGATATAGACTTGTGTAGCAGCCCAAAATCGCCAAAAAATCCCTAAAACCCCCTATTTTGGTGTTCAAAGTCATTGAAGGTCATTGAATTCGGCGCCAATCGAGAGCCAGTGTATGACTTCCTATTAGTGATTAATAGTAACTTAAGCCCTATCTCGCACCGTTACGGAGATACAGCAACTTATTGGCCAAAAATCGCAAATTTTGCCCACCCCTCTCATTTAGCGCTTTCGTTCGGAGTGACCCCTTCGAATTTATCCAAAAGCTTTACGGTTCCTGAAACTAGAGTCTTCCAGGCAGCCGACGGTAAAGATTTGGTGATTCTAGCTTGCACCTTTTTTGACTGATCCACCCGTGTGACAGACGGACGGACAAACGGACAGAATTGCGATGGCTAAGACGCTTTCGCGCGTAACAATGAAGGTCTGTAGGCCTATTTATAGTTTTGCATCGTCATTCGCTAGAGTCCCTAAAGGGTATCGCGCATTAGCTATCGTTTGATAGATCGAAAGCGCACATTTTTGAGGAGTATTTCTCTTTGAAGCTTTCGTGTGCAGGCGTCCTTGAACAAAACGGGTCGTGACTTGGACCGTTGAAATCAACGTTTAATGCTAAAAATCTCATACGCAAAGTTAACTGTTCTGGTCTATCTTTAGCGATTTCGTTGCAATTCGCTCTTGAAATGTGTGTCGCAGCGTATATCGCCAAAAAAATCCAAAAACCGCTATTTTAGTGTTCAAGGTCATCCAAATTCACTGCTTTCAATGTCAATCAAAAGCGCCTGTACGACCTATTAGTGATTAGTATTAATCTTGGCCCTACATACGTATCTTTCACCGTTTCTGAGATACGGTAACTTATTGGTTAACTAGAAATACTTTAGATTGTAACCAGTGTTTGAATTGCCGGGGAGTTTGGGGGTTGAACCCCCAACTGCTTTCTCAACCCCCTAACACACTATCAAATTATGTTTTTTGGGGGTCAGCTATATACTATATACATAGTATTTACATTATAATAATTTTGGTCTGGCTCCGACAGTCGAGAAGTTCAACCCCCAGCTAATTTTTTCACAATTCAAACACTGATTGTAACCAAATAATGTATACTCCCCGCACACTAAACGCCGATACTACTACTACTACTGCTACTACTACAGTTGCTACCGCTACAATGCAACTAAAGATCCGAGATATATCTTTTACAGAAGCCGAGTTATAGCCCATTTTGTCTACATTTCGTTTTGCCATGACAACGAGGGTCGGTTGAAGTAAAATTTGGTTGGCGACGTTCGACGGCCCAAACCTAAAAACCCACTATAAACCCAAAGATCTCGCAGATTTTTTACAGAAGCCAAGTTATTGCTTATTTTGTCTCAAATTTCGTTGCCATATTAACGGGGGTCGGTTGGGGGAAAATATGGATTGCAGCGTTCGACGGCCCAACCCCGAACCCCCCCCTATAGATGCAAAAATTTGCAGATATCTTTTACAGAAGCCGAGTTATAACCCATTTTGTCTCAAATTTCGTTGCCATGACAACTAAGGTCAACTGTGTGGGTGTTTAATTAGGCTTATGACTCACTACGTTTGGCGTAAATATAAATGGCACTGTTAAATTAGCCGACCCCGACAACCCCACCCTGGAACCAAACCGGAAGTGGATCGGATGATTAGTTGCTGAGATACAGCAATTTGAATTTCTTCCAGGAAGGCTCTTCCAGGAACGGAAGTCGGTCGTCAGTCGGTCTTCAATATTACACTGATCTGATATACTCCTCTTCCCACAGTGCGCGAAGTAAAAATCGCAGATTTTTCCTACCTGATCTCATTTAGCGCTTTCGCTCGGCGTGACCCTATTAGAATTTATAAAAAAAAGCTTTACGGATTTTAAAACTAGAGTCTCCCAGGAGCTGAAGGTAAAGATTTGGTGATCCTAGCTTGCACTGTTTTGACTGATTCACCCGTGTGACGAACAGACAGACAGATTATTGCGATCGCTGAGACGCGCTATAGTATAGTTCCTGTTGTCGTGCGTAAAAATGTCAATAAATTCTATTTGTCTAGCAGATCTGTGGCTCCCAGCAGCCAGTCGATTACAAGGTTTGACTGTTATGCGTTTACCAGATGACATTCAGGAATGTTTATGAATTCAAAAAGGGCTGGTGAAGTCTGCATTGGTCTGGAGCAGAACATTATCGATACTGCTGTCAATGAATGGAGAAAACGTCTCCGTGTCTCTGTTCGCACAATGGGCCTACATTTCGAGCAATTTAACTGTAGGCCGTTGAAAAAAATATACAACCGGATGAAATGACAGCCAAAATTTCCGACGTCTGAAAAATGTTTTTGTGCGTTATTTTGATTAAGTAGTAATACTGCATTGGATAAAATGTAATATTTCGTTAATTTTGTTTTCTAGATAGTGCAAAACAAACATTATTAAGTCAGGTAACACAATTAAGCGGCCATATTCGCACAAAAGTATTAAAAATATGACAATTCTTTTTCAAGTTAAAATCAAAAATGTTCGGAAAGTTTTCTAAGATACAGTGTATAGTCTAAAACAAATTCTGTCTTTACCTGTTTTTTTCGTAGGTTATGTGTTGATCTTTTTGCGTGAGTATTTGATTAATACAGCTAAATGCGCCTCAAATAGCAAAAAATATTTCTAATTTTCAGAGGTCTGTATTGCTATGCCATCGATTTTGCGATATGCCACATGCCATTTTTTGAGTGCCATGTCGGCTGGCTTGAAAGAGTTGTAGTGATTTTTGCATACTCTCGTCATCAATTTTAATATGAACAATTTACTATTAACCCTGATGTAGCTTAGCTGTTAAATCAATTTTGATTAGTTGACTGACTGATTGACGAATCGATTAAACGTACCGGTACGCATTTACTTGCGTTGCCGCATAAAGACTGGGTGGGCGTTTAATTAGGCTTATGACTCACTACGTATTCAGTCTATTAATGTACCGCTACAAATTTAGAAACAGATCGTCTCCATCGATCCTTCGTGTAAAGCCTGGATAAGGCCACGGCACTAACTGATAGCCTAAGCGTAAGCCTCTTCAGATTCGTAGACACACGTTATTGGTTTTCGTGTAATGGAACGGCTAACAAATTCATCAAATTTAAAGCAAATCAGAAGTGGTGGTGTGCGGTGCGTGCCTCTAATTTATATCTGAACGCAACACTTTGTCGAACGAGTAATGTAGCCAGCCGTTTATCTCGCTAAGCCGTGACTGATGGATGTCTCGCGGCTTACGAATATTTCGGCGTCGTTAATTACTCGGCGTAGGAGTATTTAGCCAGTGTGTTAATTTTTAGCTAAAAAAGTCAACGGTCATGCGGACGTCGAGAACGACAGCGTGGCCCTGGGAAAACATTGTCGCGGGGCCCGTCTGGGGAGAAAATTTGGGAATTTTGTTTTTTAAAATGGCGCATACTGGTTTAGCTACTTTATATGTTTGGGCAACGGCAGGACTCTAAAACGTTCTCTCTTGCTTTTCCCTTCTCGACAGGCCTGGACAGCAGCAGAGTATGCACTATGCAGGCATAGCTTTCTATAGTTTTAAACGCGCTAGTAATAAGCTATGTGCTTTGTTGGATAACGACCCGCCACTGTAAGATGTCTTCACGGTTGTTTTAAACAGAACTTGCAGGTTTAAGTTGTAACATCATATTTTCGACCGATAATGAATAGAGCCTAGCTGGCGCCTTTGTTACATTTATTTTAGTGTGATTTTGGCGCCGCTGACAGAAGTCGGACTATGTACTTTTGCTGGCCTTTTCTCACTCTACGTGCACGTCTTGTGCGATGTGTCGGTCACTGACATAGGCGTTAAAATTGAAAATATTGCACATAGAGTGAGGAGAACATGACAGTTTTGTTGCTAATTTGCCGAAAAGTGCGCCAGTGATTAAAAATTTTGAAAATCGATCAATATTTAGCAAAGATATAAAAAAGTTAATGTTCATACGAACACGGAGTCTGTCCAATGCATTTCGATAGTTTACAGTATATGTCCGTATAAATATATAATCAGTAAGCTGTTTAGACTGGTAGAAAAATATCGAACAGTTATAATTTCAAATTGTACAGCAGCAATGATCTTTTCATCCTTCTCTATTATTTTAACTAAACAGTAAACATTGTCAGTCACGAGACTATTCGATTCATCACCAGCGCTTTACTATAAATGGTCCATCGTCATCATGCGTCTATCTTGCACCGTTATGGAGATATGGTATCTGAAAGATAATGCGGCCACGACCTGACCTTTTGGGGTCACGTGATGTCATCGGTCACGTGACCATTCGACTCGCGTTAGGCGACTTTCTATCTGTGGTCCATAGTGACCATGAGTCCATCTGGCACCGTTACGGAGATATGGCGCCTCAAATATTGGACGCACGGACGTGGACACGGAAAGAAAGATGAAAGAAGGAAAAGAAAAAGAGGAAGGAGAAAGGGAAAGAAAGGAAAAGAAAAAGAGGAAGGAGAAAGGAAAGGAAAGGGGAAGGAGAAAAGGAATGGAAAGTAAACGGAAGGGGAAGAGAAATGGAAAAGGGAAGGAAAAAGGGGAAAAGGGGAAGGGTATGGAAAAAGGAAAGGGGGAAGAGGAAAAGGCAAAGGAAAGCGGAGGTGGAAGGAAAAGAGAAAGGAGAAGGGGAAGGGAAAAGGGAAGGGAAAGAGAAGGTGAAAGGAAGATAACTTAAGAAAAGTTGGACGTTCGCACAGACGCACGCACGGACTCTCAGGCGATTTTATACTCGGTCTACGGCGTCAAGTCGCATTGCATTGGACAGTAAAAAATTGCTGAAATGTTTTTGAACCGCAAAAGTCAGATAATCGCTCCGAGTCAATAAAGCAGCTGACAAGTCTGATTTCTCAACATGCACAAAGTACACTCTGCCTCCTATTAAGCCTATCATCTGCAACAGATAATAAAATAAGGGGCAGAGCCCAGCGTGATTTACATATGAGTATGACTGTGGAAACAAACATCTTAAGAATTTGAAATTTGGCTTGAACGAAGTCGAATTACCTTAAGCTGCACATCTTAATAAAGTGCACACGAAATACACAAAATCTATAAAGCGTGTTCGTAGAAAACATCATTATGGACGCTAATGATAAACCTTTTATGCAAAATACAAGAGTATAAAAGGAACACTTATGAAATAACTAGAAATGCGTTCTGTGGAACGAGGTATCTGTGCCATTGCCACGCTATAAAGAGCTATGCAGCTGCGTTTCAGCGTTTGACGCTCATGTGAGCCTGCAGCCAATTTTGTCTTTGAATAAAAACGGTTGGTTGCCATACAACAGGGGTCTTCAAGGGAGAAATTTACATTACACTATTGCATAGCCCGGGCCCGAAAATAAAGGGTAGGTGAAAACAGCGTGCAATTATCTTTTGCGGGAGCCGAGTTATAGTCGATTTTGTCCCAAAATTCGTTGCCATGGCAACGGGGGTCGGCAGGGAAGTAATTTAAAAAACACCATCGGATAGCGCGGGCCCGAAAATAGAGGGTAGGTAAAACAGCTAGCAATTATCTTTCACGGGGGCCGAGTAAGAGTCATTTTTGTCAAAAAAAATTCGTTGCCACGGCAACAGGGGTCGGCAGTGAAAAAAATTAAATGACACCATCGGATAGCCTAGGCCCGATAATAAGGGGTAGGTGCAAACAGCGTGCAAATATCTTTTACGAGGGCCGAGTTATAGTCAATTTTGTCCCAAAATTCGTTGCCATGGCAACAAGGGTCTCCAGGGAAAAAATTTAAATGACACCGTCGGATATCCCGGGCCCAAAATGGGGGTTAGGTGCAAACAGCGCGCAATTATCTTCTACTAATTGTCTAATTATTTTATGCTATGTTACTTTGTCTAAATTACATTTCTCTTCTGTTTTGCTATTTTATTATGTGCGTTTGTCACATATTTTATTAAATACTGTGTTACTGTTACTGTGTTACTGTGTGTTACTAAGACCGAGTTATGCCGCTTTGAAATCTCCATTAGCTCAGCTGTAATGCAATTTAAATAGTTGTTATAGCAACAGTGGTGCATATAGGGTAAATTCAAATAACACCGTTAAATTGCCCGACCCCGAAAATAGGGGGTAGGGGTAAACATAGCGCCTAATTATCTTTTTATATACCGTTTTGAATTCCCCATAGACCGTAATGTAATTTTTTTTAAATTGGAGTAAAATAGAGGAAGGAGTTATCAGATTTTTATCCCAAACAAACTCGATCTTACTTTTCGGGCCCCAAATCACTGTGCAAAATTTCCTCAAAATCAAATCAAAATTGCGGCCGTAGGAGTGTTTACAGACAGACTGACAGAATGACAGACAGGCGCAAGTGATTTTATAATTTGTCCAATGCTATGCTATTGCATTGGGACAGATAAAAATGTCGTAAGAAATGCAAAACTTTTTCCTCGCATAATAATGTCGTCACTAAATTTGTTGGGACTGCGGTACTTCACTTTGTTATTAGTTGATTCTGGAGCCAAAATGAATGAATCTCTGTCGGCAGTGTGCTTCTGTCATTACGGGCCTAGTAGTTACTGCTTGTCACAAACTAGGTCTGTGGCGCATTCGTCTTTCAAGGCACGTCAGTTTTTTTTTATTAAACAACATAGCATAACAATTTGCTTAGAATGTGCATATTGGCTTGCTGAAATTTTTAATGGTCGCTTTATTGCTAATTCTGCCAAAAATTTTGAAAATTGGACAAAGCTATGGCGCTTTTTGGGCTTACAGTGCAGGTAACAATACAGTAAGAAAAAGTAAATGCTCTGCAAAAGTCAGAATGTTGTCGAATGACTGGCAGCTGGGCTCCTAGCCGTTTTTGGCGTTTGATTTCACATTAAAATGTTATTACTAGTTACACGTACCATGAGCAATATTTCTGCTCGAATAACGTTTTGCGACACTCCGTGTTTCAGTTAAAAGATCGTGCGGGAGACATGCTTACAGACGGATAGACGCAGAAATGCTTAATGTTTTCTCTACGTGAAGCGTGGGCGAGATAATTAGAACTTTCTGCTGCCATCCGGATTTTGAGTTCAAGTCACATCCGTGCGGTTAAACTCTCTACGAAATTTCCGTTTAGCGGGAAGCTGCAACGCGAGTCACGCCTACGATCCTGTCCTGTGCTCGCTGTAGTCTATGCAGCGGCGCGACGGACGCGCTACGCTAGTTCCGGGAAGCACGGTGTAGAATCTATTAGGGTTTCCTGGCGAGAGTCGTCGCCGGTGGCCGGGCGCAGCCTACGTACAGCTCAGCTTGGCGGGAGGGAGAGCTAGTCCCCAGCAGTGCGACTCCTCACTCAGTCCGGCCTGCTAGCTGCGACGACGTCCGTCAAATAGTCACTGAGACCACGGACTTACAGCACATTATATAAGAACCATAGACCTGTTTTAAGAGGTCTATGATAAGGACACTCCGCCAGTAGCCGGACTGCTTGAAGAGTTAAGCTAAACTGTTATAGAGCTAATGAGCTCAATAGCAGCGTGCTGTCGCATCAACCATGATGTTTGGCTGTAAAAAGCTTAGTTATCGCTGCGATTGTCGTCGTGCCTCGCCGAACCGCGACGTCATGTGTGACGTCACTACAACGTCGTCACGCTTCACTGCGCGTAAGTTGCATCTTATGTTCGATCGTTAAAGAATTGTCCAAGTACGGTACGTAAATTAGCTGTCGATATTTTTTTCTACTAAATTTGCAAGATCAGTACGCTAATATTATGCGATCAGACATCTGAAACTTCTGCTAGAATAGTGCTGCCGCCTGCCGCATGCAACGGATTTAATACTTACGCTACATGTATTTATTTATAAAGTTTTTGATTCAAATTTTGATTAAAATTTAATTACTTAATCTCGGGCCACGTGCCACCTTTCTAAATAGTCATCAAAATCAGTTTTCAACTCTTTTGAGAAATTCAGCGGACAAACAGGCAAATAGCAAATTTTATTTTTTCTTTGGCGGCAGTAATGTCTAGTGCTTCAGTATAGATGCAGTTTTGTGTAAATACCAGTAAAATTTTGAAAACAAGGCGATGATTGTATCGTCAGACGGAGCTGCAGTAGCTATGGAGACAGGTGTTTTGCTGCTGCAGATCCTAGGCTTTGGAACAACCTTCCGGCTTATCTGAAACAAACTGACTTTAACAAGCGGTTGCTAAAGACATTTTTGCTTTGGGTGTACTTAAGATCGCGGCGCAATGTGGCTTTATAACTGTTGAACTACATTCTCAAGTTATCTTACTTAGCTTACTTATTTATTTATTTACTTTTATGTAGTAAAAACACGTTGTATAGTTTTTTGTCTTACAAAAAATGTCAGCACCAAGTGCTAACATAATACGCGAGCGTCCGCGTTATTATTAAAATTTTCCACAAAAGCGTCAAAACCATAATATATAGTCATTAGTGGAAATCTTATTATTGAATTTCTATTGTAGGGTTGTTGATACCCATATAGCATGCCGCCACCGCAAACGCAGCAGCGCAGACTAGTTTTAGCCTACTCGCATACAGGCGTCTTAAGCCGTGATTAGGCCTACGCGAGATAATAGATCATTTTCGTTAAGCTTTCACGTTCACTAACTTTGACGTTTGACACCTGATAATAATGGATAATACTTCTGTTTTGCTAACGTTAATGCATACCGTTTTTTGTTTTCTATACGTCTTTTGTTTCGAGTTATGAACCTTCACGGGGCAGACGGACAGACGGACAGACAGGTAGGCCTATAAAACGCGCCATTCGGCCGCATATCGGTTGTAAAGTTTTTTTCTGCATGCATTTGTGCGTCGTGTTTTGTTTTATATGCATCATTCTCTATACAGTATCCGTCCATCTGTTGTAAAACGTTTATGGCAAATGCTTCTGATACCGGTACTAGATTGTAGCCACAAATGCCTATGGATACTAAATTTGACCGTGTTAAAGGTATTTCAGGTTTTCTGCTGACAACTGCCACACAATTTTTATTTGCCGTCTTCGGGCTTAAATTTAAGCGTTCATTTGGGATTAGCTCGCCAATGTTGGAAGACACTGAAGTGATTATTTGTATAAATATTCTAGAAGTAACTTGAAGTTAAGATTATTAAAATTAAGGTTATGGTTAAGACACATTGAACTTTACAGACGTACAGACTGACGGGCATAAAACTTGAGGTTGAATATACACCGCTTTACACTATGTCCATTAGATTGCAGAAATATTAAATACTTTCTACGAAATTTTTGCAAAGAATAGAACGACAGTCATTCGATTAAACTTTAAAGGTGCTTTAAATTTGGATCCGAAAAAGAAAAGTCTATCTTCCTGTGTTGCAGATTATTTTCAGTTCTCATAACGAAAACTTCGTAGGCATTTTACTGTATTTTGCAACTTATACTTTACACTTTTACTTATGCGTTAATTTAGTTTAATACAGATGTATTTGACTGTATTTATCTTCTTATTATAAATAAAGAAATTGTTGTATATAAGTAAGTTAATTCTATTACGGATCGAACTTGAGCTTACATATTCGACGCATCGTCCGCAGAAGTTTGCTATCTCTGATTGCGCCGTTCATTTCTGACATCAGACTAGTATTTTAATATCGTAATTGACGCTGAAAAGCACTCAGTATTTGACACTTAATTTGCGCATGCAATTCGTGTAATCTTTGATTCGTGCGATACATAGCATAGACTTGTCGTAGTTTTGAGGTAGTAAGTATGCAAGCGGCGGGCGTCGTGAGGCATCTCAGGACAGACACGGCGTAAGTCAGTGTTAGTGCTGGCAATAAAATACGCGACGAACATTAGCCGACCAGACGACTAAAACTTGCACCAGTTAAACCACATTCGCCAGGTCACGAGAAGAGCTTTCTTGTGGAGTCTATACATACAGATCTACAAGCTGACAACTGTGGCTGGTCCGCTAAGCCATCTGAAAGTTTCCTTCGACGTAAAAGCTTTTATGATACTCTGTTGAACGCAGCCATTACCTCTTTCTCAGTATGACTGGGAAAAAGCGTAGGTTGTGTTCGACCGGAGTCGACAAAAAATGCCTACTACAAATCATTTACTCATAAACCGAGCATTTATCTTCTCAACAAGCCAGATATAATATTGTAACTTTAAACATTACCTCTTTATTAATAAATGCATTAATATTATTGCGAATATCATCATATATTGGCTATATGTTTGCACAAAAGCAGTTAATTATATTTTGTGTTTGTTTTTTACTGTGTTTTAGCTCTGGTTATTAATTTTGAGAAAAAGTAGCGCTTAGAAATTAACAAAAACAAGTGTTTGTTTCAGTGTTCTCTGTTCGAAATAGGTTCTTCATGTTTACGCGTGTCTAACCGAAGAGCAAAAAAAATATCTCAGTGAGAACCAAAAAAGAAGTGCCGGATGAACTGTGTTTAAAAAGATGTAAACTAAGCGACGAGTTTAAAATGCAACGTCACAACTGACATTACGATCGCTGTTGTGACTTTAGAAGATCGCAGCAGACAAAAGTCATTGGAAAGAGTAGCAGAACAGGTAACGGCATCGATCGCCGTAAAATGTAATTCTGCGATGTCTACCTGAAAATTAACAATGACCTAGCTTATACGTCTATCAAACTATCGACTTGTTTTTGAAGTCCTCGCATGCGTTGTTCAAGTTATATGTGGTAGTCCTTGTAGGCCGCAATGTGAAACTTGCTCGTTCGTCCGTTCGTCCGCCCGTGTGTCCCGTGAGGGCTCCTGACTCAAAAAGCGAGTAACAGCCAAAATTTGTGTGAACGTTTGCCGGGGCAGCAGTAACCGCTGTGAAAATGTTTAGTTCATATAATCAGTGGCTATACGAGTAAGTCAGGGTCTGAACCCTAGGTGAACGGCCGTAGATATGTCGGCATTGAGCCGGTGTAATTGTCTACTTTGTGTCATCACGCTGTTGCGTGTGTGTGTAGCTGCAGCAGCTGCACTGCTACTCTTCTCAACTGTACTTTGTCTGCTGACCACCGCCACCTCTGCTCGTGACCTAATGACGACACCTACGCGCTGGCGAGCACCGTGCCGTGGTTCCAGTGACGTCACAGGGACATCCCGTGACGTCAGCGCTAACGTCACGGAAACCTCGGCGACGATGAGTGCTGATGCCTTGGCGTCGACGTTTCGTAAGATCTCCATCAAGATGAAACGACTCAAGAGCCGCGTGCTCGAGCTCAAGAACATCTACGTAAGTCCGCTAAATTGATAAGAAATAGCATTTTCACGCGCAAAAGCAGCTACTACTTTAGCGCGTCTTAGCCATCGCAGTTCTGTCTGTCCGCCTGTCCGTACGTCTGTCTGTCCGTCTGTCACAGTCAAAAACTAGGATCACCAAATCTTCATTGTCAGCTGCCTGGAAGACTCTAGTTTTAGAAACCGTAAAGCTTTTCCATAAATTCGAAAGGGGTCATACCAAACGAGGGCGCTAAATGAAAGGGGTGGAAAAAATTTGCGATTTAGCCAATAAGTCGCTGTATCTCAGTAACAGTGCGAGATAGGGTCTAGGTTACTATTAATCACTAATAGAAAGTCATACACTGGCTTTCATTTGGCACCGAATTCAGTGACCTTGGATGACCTTGAACGCCAAAATAAAGGCTTTTATAATTTTTTGGCAATTTCGGGCTGCGAGACATATTTCAAAAGCGAATTGCGCCGAAATCAATTGAGATAGACATGGACAAGCTGCGTATGAAATTTTCAGCAAGGCCAAATCTCGATTTTCTAGGTTTAAGGAAACCTGCGCACGAGGGCATCAAATAGCGATACTTCTGTAAAAGTCGTTATTTTACCGTTGTTGGCCAGTCTTTCGTGAAAACGGTTGCAGATCACCATGGGCATGCTGCCAATTACAACAAGCACTGGTGACGAGCTTTTTAGTCGTATCAACATCGATGATTTTGAAAGACTCTGAACTTTGAAAATTAAGGGTTTCCTTGATTTTTGCGATCTTTGGCTGCAGCGCACACTTTAAAAATGAACTGCGACGAAATGGCTGGAGATAGACTGACAGTTTGCGAACAGGAACTGCTATAGGCCTTCGCGCGTCTCGTGAGCATTAGCTCAAATTTATTGTTTATTTTAAAACAAAAAAGTAATTTTTCAACTATAGGAGGGGCGAGAGTATTGCGTATCGTCACTTTTTACGCGCGAAAGCAGCTATGCTTTTAGCGCGTCTTAGCCATCACAATTCTGTCCGTCTGTCCGTCTGTCTGTCACACGGGTGGATCAGGCAAAACGGCCCAAGCTAGGATCTCCAAATTTTCATTATCGGCTGCCTGTAAGACTTTAGTTTCAGGAACCGTAAAGCTTTTTCGTAAATTCGAAGGGGGTCACCCCGAACGAGGTCGCTAAATGAGAGGGGGGTGGTCAAAATTTGTGATTTTTGGCCAATAACTCGTTGTATCTCAGTAACGGTGCGAGATAAGGCCTAGGTTACTATTAATCACTAATATGAAATCGTATACTGGCTGTCGATTAGCGCCGAATTCAATGACCTTGGATGACCTTGAACGCCAAAATAGGGGGTTTTACGGATTTTTTCGCGATATCGGGCTGCGCAAGTTTATATCATTCACAAGGAGGCGCCACCGTCTCCAACGCCACACGCGCCTATGGGCGATGTGTATTATGGTCCCGATGGGCCGAGTCCAGGTGATATGCGATTTTCGAAACTATAACTACTGAACTGGAAATGCTGTAGGCTTTCGCGCGTCTCGTGAGCTTTTCTCAAATTTCTTGTTGATTTAACTAAAAGGTGGACGTTTCTGCTTAAAATATATATCTTCACGACGAGAAAGAAGCAACAACAAAACTTGTTTTTCAGTTTATTATTTTGCTTGTTTGTTATGCCTGCGGGGATAAATTTAATGATACGTACACCAAATGGTGATCTAGAAAGTGACTGTTTTATTTGCGTCGGTGATTGTAATATTGTGTTTAACTTTAAGCTAATTTGTGTTCTTTGTCTTAGTTGCGGACAGAAACAGAGAACGGGCACTGGGAATAGGAATGAAAATTTCGTGCGCAGAACGTTCGTTTGTAACAGCTTTTGAAACAAGGCTCTGTGTTTCTGAACAGGAGCTTATCGGATTAAATCGACAATCGACAAAAGCTCGAAACAAAAAAATGACTTGAGATAAAATAGCATAATCACGACGTCGACGTGATGAAAAGTGGCTAACGGAGGGGTCAACGGTCGGTCAAATGGCCAGCCGTCCGTTTGTCTCGCAGGCATTTTGTCCAATTCCAATGGTGACGGCACGGCGGCAGTAAATCGGCGTGTTTCGAGGTCGACTTATATGAGCGAACGTCGTCGGCGTTGACGCCATTCGTCCTCATCACCTCGAGATGTCGCTAGCTCGCTGGCTGGCCACGTTTTATGTCCATGATTGACTGCTCCTCAGTCGGTCGAGACGGACCTCGAGCCGTGCCGCTGGCGCGTAGAAAGGCTGGGTCGGGCAGGATCTGTGAAGAGCATGGAAGGACTTGTGGGTCATGCAGGAAGAATCTGTGGAGCATCTGGAAGTGTTGGACTGGGTCGGGCAGTGATCTGGCGACACTCAGCACTAGTCGACCTCGCTCAAGACTCGCCTTATTCGCTTACCAGCGTCTGAGCGTCACCAACCTATAGCTTTACTGCAATACTTATTCCTTAGTAGGAGTAAGCTACGTGTAATTAAAGCGCTTATAACGAGAACAGCTCGTTACGTTACGCGAAATCCTCTTTGCCATATTGTTTTACTATTTTTATGTAATTGCAGTGTACTGTTTCCAAAAATTAGCCTAGTGTTTTATGTTTTGTATCCGGCCACTGGCTGCAAAAGATAATACAGATATTTTTTCATTTATTTATTTTTTTGTATGATTTCGTGGTTAACATAAATCGAAAGTTTTGCTTTATTTTTTGTGTTTAAATGGCAATAAGTAGTTACACTTATCTGAATGCTCGCATTTTTATACATTCTGCGTAAAATGATTTGTAATGATTGCCAAATTGTCCACTCTTTAGTTAGTTAGTTATTACGTTTGGCAAACCGTAACGCTTGAAGATGTGACACAAATTTGCACGATGTTATAACAGTGGTGTAACTTGATCAAATATTTACATATTGCAATAGCAGCTTTCACTTTTCTACTGTTCTAGGGGACAAAATGAAAAAGATAGTGAAGGGGATAGAAACGAAAAAAAGAAATGTCGGTGGAAGGACAAATCTTACTGCAAAGTTTTACGTACGCTGTTGTGGGATGCTAAGCTTAGTATAAAGGGGGCAGGTCTGGTTCTGGTGGACTACAGTAACGGAATGTGGCTGGTTGTGTGTTCGGCAGATCAAGCATCGATTCCGCGATGACGCGATGGCAGACGACCTCGACATGAGCGGACTGCGCCTCAGCGGAATGCCTGACGCCGAGACACCGACGATTGTCAACATCGACCAGTCAGATGTAGGCTATGACATTTCACTCTTATCCCCGCATGAACACAACAGAATTCTTTCTTACGTGATGTAGTGACGTATTGTAGCTAAGGACATAGGGAACAGGACTTGTGCGTACTGCATTCTAACTTTTTAATGACAGGATCTCATGCAGACAAGCTTAAAACTTATTGTTCTGTTGGAATCTAATTTTGCATTTTACTTGGATTTGTGTTTGGAAAGTGTGTCAACTACGGTCGTCCCTGAGGAAATATCATAATAGGCTGCACAGTACTGTTGTCATTTATCACAAAGATCGAAATTGTCTCAGAAATTGATAGTCCGTCTTTGTTATGGCTAATGGCGACGAAACGGGGAAGGAGAGAAAGCTCTTTTCCTTGACTTGACTTGGCCTTCTCTTTAGTACTATATAAGTTTCCCAAACATTGAGGTATGACTTTTTAAGACCACGACTTTCTCATTTTTGTCCTGGACGCTCCTCGGATCGAGGACGACGTCACTGCATTAAGGGAAAATACTCTACACGAGCCACAGAAAAAATGTGCAAATTGTGCATTGGCCACCCACTGGCTTGATCTCCAGCAGTGTCGACACAGAAATGCAGGATCGCCACTGGTTATACCTTGAATGACTTGCGAACTACGTATTAATTATTTTACAAATGTTGATGTTCTGGTGCGTCAGGTGGCAAAGATAGTGTACGACGCATACGAGAAGCTTGGTCGAGCGGCGGTCTTCGTGACTCAAGCTCGCATCGGTGAAACGCTGGCAGCACACGACGAACCACTGTCTCTCGAGCGTCACTGGCAGAACATCGAAGATCACCCTGAGTTCGGCGTCTACTGGCTGTTGTGCGCTTTACATCGGCTACGCCAGCCACTGCCCAACGACGTCATCGATAAAGTCGCACACCTCAGAGTCAATGAAGTTGATCGCAACGCTCTGCGCCACACGCGAGACTACCTCGTTCTACGCGACCTTGAACACGTTCTTGTAACGCCACACTGAACAAGATAAGTCAAGGACAAGTTGATCTTGAACCTCAATATCCTTGACCTACCTTGTTCTGCGCGACCTTGAACACGTCCTTGACCGCCTACGGATCCAGTTCGCTGCGCTCGGTCAGCGGCACGCCAATGCAGCATCGAGAAGGTCTGAACGGCATCTCAAGCACTTCTTATCGTCATAATTCATTCTAGTCGTCACGGACCTTGGCAGCGATTATCATAATGAGAGATAATGAGAGATATACAGTTGATGATGACACATGCAGTGGACTTCAAAATTACACCGTCTTCTGCTCGACGTAAGCTTTGCTAAACAGAAGCTAAATGAGAATTCTTTCAATTCTCTCAAAAATTAAAATGTTTAAATTCTTAGAACAATTCTCTCAAAAATACTAAGCAAAGCACAAACCGTGTCACTGGCGTATGTTGTTGAATGTGGAGTTGGCATTACGGAGATACACTACCGTCAGTTTATTTGAAGAAAATGTTATCGATTTTAGCTTATTTATTTGTGCATTATTATATACCATTCTGCTTTGAAAAGACTAAGAATAATCCACTGCAAAAAGCAGTTTGTTAATAAAATTGTGTGCTTATTATAATCATGTATACGTACGCGCGTGTTAAACTTGTGCAATGCGAGCTAATTTGTGTATATAGAATTATAGTGTAGGTTGTTGAAACAAACTGAAACATATGTTCTACGGGTACCAAAAATGTTGCATCTCATAAGCGTTTACGTGTATGCACTATGCACTGCGTACAATATTCGGTGTTTAATGTCTGTGTTATTCTGAGTGATATTCAGTTTGATCACGATACGTTATTTAACTGTGATTGTGTCGACTGACGAAGGGTAAAACGATGCGCTGGCGTGTTAGCAATGAGATGATATACGGACAAAATGTTCCACCCGGTCATCGACATCGATCGTTGTTAGTATAATAATATTTCTTGTACTTGTATTTTACTCGTCGTAGCACAATCTGTATAGCTTTGTCGTGTTAGAGTTCCAGTGTGCGAAGACTCTAGGCTAATTATCCGTTACTGGGCCACCTCGTTTTTCTTTCTTGAATGATGTATTCTGATTTTCGTAACCCGGTTTTTTTCCAGATTTTTTTCGCTTTTCATTGTCTTTTCATACGATCCCAACAGTCGTCGTTGGAACTTGTGAATAATATTGTGATTAGCCGCTTCGACTGTTCCCGTGTAACTGGTAGTGATCATAACCCCGCTCCAAAATTCCCGTATGCCTACGGTCTAGTACCTACATTTTAGACATGACAAAAGCTTCGTCGTGTTGTTTTTAAACAATTTCCAACTAAAGTAGAAAGCTATATTTACTTGTAGTGGAAACATTTCAAATGACTTTTCTAACTTGTATTTTTTTTGTAAAATATGCGAAGACCCCCTAGTTATGCGGAGACCCCCGAGCTGTGATATTTGACTTCCACAAATCATTTGGCTTTGACTTTTATTATTGCTAAGTGAAAATCATTCGACCATGGTGATGAGCGTCGTTATGTAGCGCCTAGGAAATTACGTCAAAGTCAAAGTCAAATTTTTTAAAAATACATTTGACTTTAACTTTTTTGCATCAGAATCATTTGACTCAAGTTTGACTTTGACTTCTGTAAATCATTTGACTTTGACTTTAAGTCAAATCAGTTATTTTACTTGACTTTAACTTTGACTCAAGTCAAATATCAGTGGTAACAAGTAATTTGAGCAAAGCTCATGAGACGCGCGAAAGCCTATAGTAGTTCCTGTTCGCAGGTAATCGTAGTCTATCTCCATCCATTTCGTCGTAATTCACTCTTTTGCAGCCAAAAATCGCCAAAAATCACGTTAAATTAATATTTTTAGGGTTCAAGATCATTCAAGGTCATCGATGTTGATAAATTTAAAAAGCCTGTCACCAGTGCTTGTTATGATAAGCAGCATGTCTGTGCCTATCTGCAACCGTGTTCACGCTACACGAGATAATTGCGGTAAAATAACCACTTTTTAGGGGGTAGCTGTCTTTGACGCCCGCCTGCGCTGGCCTCCTTGAACTGCTAAAATCTACGTTGAATGCTGAAAATTTCATAAGCAGATTGTCTTGGTCTATCGCCAGCCATTTAGTCGCAATTCAGTGTTGAAATGTGCGCTGCATCCAAAAATTGCGAAAAATTCACTAAAAACCTCTTTTTGAGGGGTTCAAGGTCGTTCAAGGTCATCGAGGTTTATGAATCCAAAAAGCCTGTCACCAGTGCTTGTTATGATAAGCAGCACGTATGTACCTATCTGCAACCGTTTTCAAATTATTCGAGCCAATAACGGCAAAATGACGTCTTTTTAGGGGGGTACCCCTCTTCGACGCCCTCGTTCGAGGGGAACCTTTGCACCCAGTGGCACGAAATTTTGTCACGATAAACTAAAGACCTTGCCCACAGTAAAGATTTCGTGATCCTAGCTTGCACCGTTTTGATACAGTCCACGAGTGTGACAGACGGACAGACGGACAGACAGACGCCCAGACGATGGCAAATACGCGCGAAGCATTCTGCTTTCGCGCGTAAAAAGGCTTGCAGTTTGCCAAATTCTTAAATCCATCAGTGCATAGCGTCAAATGAGACGACGAGATGTGAAATGGTCTTAACTCGCCTAGAAAAATCCAGGCATTCCGTCCACACGTGCCCGTCGTCACTTGCAGCCCACGCCGGTCAATTAGCAGTCCACGCTCGCCCGCGGATTACGCAACAGAACGGCGTTCTCTAAGCCGATTTCTTTGTAACATCACCACCAAGTGATGAGCGTCGTTATGTAGCGCGAATGTTATCTGGAACTCAGTTTAGTGTCTTAGACCTTACCGCACGACGCTCCTCCAGGCCCTCTCGTCACTTGCTTTTGCCGCAGAAACCAAATAGGAAAATTCGAAATAATAAGCCTAGCTACTCGACGACTGCCGCTGTTTCATTGCTGACTGATTGGATAGAACGAAATAGGCTACATTTCAAAGTTCAAAGCTAAAAATTTGAGAGGGGGAGAGAACTACATGGAGTGGCCTCCGAAAAGTCCACGAATTTTTGTGTTGACGAGAACAGTAAACATTTAATCATTTGCTACCAATTTACACGAGCAAATGACTTGTTTCCGGTTTGTTCTTGTTGTTGTTAATGGTACGGTAATGACATTGTTATGTAGGCATACGTCGTTGTCGTTGTTGATAATGTGCTTGTTGTAAATGTTGTGATAGGGACATGTCGTTGTTGTGTTACCGTATTCACACCGACTTTGTCGCATGCACCGTCAAGCCGTTTTCTCTGAATCAGAGCAAAAAACTTTAACAGTTTACAAAGCTATGTAAGGGCGATATGAAACTCGAAAACGCAAGAAAAAATATTATGTGTGATGTAACAATGTCTGATGCAGCCAATTTTGTCTTTGAATAAGAACGGTTGGTTGCCATGGCAACAGGGGTCGACATGGGAGAAATATTTGACACCATCGAATAAGCCGGGCCCGAAAATAAAGGGTAGGGGTAGGTGCAAACAGCGCGGCGAGTTACAGGGACCGAGTTATAGTCAATTTTGTCCCAAAATTCGTTGCCATGGCAACGGAGGTCAGCAAGAGAGAAATTTAAATGACACCATCGGATAGCCCGGGCCCGAAAATAGGAGGTAGCTGTAAACAGCGCACAATTATCTTTCACGGAAGCCGAGCTACAGTCAATTTTGTCTCAAAATTCGTTGCCATGGCAACGGGGGTCAGCAGGGGAGAAATTTAAATGACCCCATCGGATAGCCCGGGCCCGAAAATGGGGGGGAAGTGAAAACACCGCGCAATTATCTTTTACGGGGACCGAGTTATACGGCTTTGAAATTTCCATTGGCTGTAATGCAAAATTTTGCAATTTTTGAATGGTTGCTATGGCAACAGGGGCCGGTAGGGGGTACATTTAAATGAAAACATTAGATTGCCTGACCCCGAAAATAGAGGGGTTGGTGCAAACAGCACGCAATTATCTTTAACGAGGACCGAGTTGTACTGCTTCGAAGTCCCTATAGGCCATAATGCAAATTTTTTAAAATTGGGGCATAAAAAGGGTAAATTTCAAAAATTTTAATCGTAAACATATAAAGAATGTGTCCGGCGTTAGGACGCTTCGTCTGAGCCATTAGCGGCGTCGGTCGGTCAAACGGTCTCGTCTGTAGCCCTGCGCAAGAAAAAAAAAGAAAAAATAGACGGCTAATGGGGAATTTCGCGCATGCGCAGCCACGCACCCTTTGAACCGATCGTAGCCAAATTTTGCATGTGGGGTAGGTGGTCGATGCCAAGTTTTATGGATATCGGTTAAGGGGTTTCAGAGTTACAGGACCCACTCCAAACGCCATTTCCTATACTTAACGTTCATCGCCCTTACAGCAGTGTCAGCACTTCCGTGCTGCACCGTGATCACAGACCGCGGAAACTGTTTGAAAATGGGGGCAGACCATGGCGAGCCCAGAGCGCGAGCCCATAAGGGCGTCTGCCGGCGGAGCCCCAAAGAAATCCAAGGGCAGTGTCCCTGGTGGGACTCAGGGGCAAAGAGCTGTTTACTGAAATATGCAAAACTCTAAAAATCAGGAGTAAAATTTATCTACGCATGATTCATGGAAGGAGCAAACAATACTGTTCCCCACTCAAAACAGTGGGGCAGCACTTGCCCCCTCCCTGCCCGTGGTCTGCGGTCTGTACTGTATATCAATGATCGTTAACGACATCGGCAGCATTTTGTCACTGTCGCTGTTACGACAATTTGTATGCAGTCTGCTGGTTTTGGATATTACTTATGACCTCTTACACATTTAATCAGACTACTAGCTGTACTAGGCGCAATATCTACCAATAAAAATCAACGTGTAGGCCTATAATGCATGTGGGTCCTATAAACTCTTTACACCCATCCACCAAACAGTCGAACGTCCATCAAACAAAGTATTTTATTCGGAGTCTGCAGAACTTAATCAAGGGCGCTGGTTACGTTACACAATTAACTACTTCGATGCACGTACAGCGATGACGCAGCGGATCAGTAGCTAATGTGAATTGCATGGGGGGCGTAAAAGGGGAGGTTACGAGGTCACGATCGTTTTATGCATCTGCTGCGCTATTAGTCGGGAAGCGTAATCAGATGTATAGACGTCACCGAATCGCCGCAAAATGACGACTGTTACTGACGACACTAATCGATAGCTGCTATAAATACTTATCTAATAAAAGAACTGTTTCGAAACATTAATAACTATATAGCAGTCTTATTAATAACACTGATTATTTCTTAAGTGCCGTAGTACGGCAAATCATCACAACGGTGCGACGTGTTAGGTCTCATTATACTCTACAGCCTACAAGTATAGTTAGCTACGGAACAATTTCACACCATTTAGGCCTACTATTCTTAGTTCTATCGTCTGAGGTCACAGTAGAGTGTCGGGCTTCATCAATGTGATAATGCTGTCTATTGGAGGACAGGGGACTTGAAACTGGGTTACCAGATTTTAATAGACCCTAATTTTTAGTGAATCGATCGTAACATAGAAAAGATTTTTTTGTAAAAATATTCCTGACACAACTGGCTATTAAATGGCCGTCTAAGTTCCCAGCTCCCTTAACGTCTGTTTCTGCACTACCTGGGGAAAACACTAAACAGAACCACCGAAACGAGTTGAAATGAAGATAAAAAACATAAGTAAACTAGAAAAGCAGTCGCAGCCCGCAGGTACCTCCGTCAAGGCAAAGCTATTCGCCAGGTGGCGTCACCATCTTCGCTTTGCCAGCGGTTTCCTTATGTCCCTTTTAACGCAATGGTAACGAAAATTTCAAAGTGATCCAGAATCCAGGATTCCTGCCGGATCACCCCTAAAATTTAACCACTGGTAGTTTATGCCATGCCCGACATTCCCTCAAAATTTCAGAAAGATCCGTCCATAATTTTTTGAGTTATCTTGCTAACACGCAGACAAACAGACAAACAAAAACCGGCAAAAACATAACCTCCTTGGCGGAGGTAATTATATGTCCAGATATGTGGCCTATAAGAGTCCAGATCTCAGTCCATTTGAGAATGTTTGGGGTGTCATGCAACAGTGAATCTATTAGCTATTAAAATTCATAACAAAGTTATTAAATTCTGATAATCCATCGTCAAGTTACGAACGACATGATGGTAAATCATCGCCAGCTTTGGACCTTACGCCGTAAAGCCGATAGCAATACAGCAGCAATTCATGGGACTGTAGCCTATCATTAGCAATGCCGCAAGAAAACGCCGGAGTATCGTCCCAGATTAGCTCTGACGCTTAAAATGCCTCAAATTCAATTTCGGCCCGTGCTCAGTCGCGGACCCCTCAGGAGAGCTCACGACGCTCCTCCAGGCCCTCTCGTCACTTGCGGGATGCCCGCTAAGGCGTCTCGATCTAAGCGCCTCGTACAGTCATATTAGTCTCCTTCAAAAAAAATTCATGTCCAGCGCCGGCACAGCACCACCACTCTCGGTCTTTAGGCAGCGTCTCAAGACTTTTATTCCGTCGGTCATAGTCGGGCCTCAACTAGTCAGGCCTCTGACTATAGTTTATTCTCTTGGGCCTGGAAATAATGCTTAGTATTCGGAACGCGTTGGAAACACTAAAACAGCTATGACATAATGACGACTGTAACACACAGTCGCCAACTGTATGGTATAGTTCAGAGAAAGCCGAGCATGATGAGCATCTCATCTCTCAAGAACCGTCAGTTTCACGCTCTTGAAACGCTTCCGGTTGCCAAACGAGCTCCGTGAAAGAAAAAGCATTAGTACAGAGTAAGAACAGAGACAAATCTTTCATTATGACAACGTAGTATAATAAGTATAATATTGTTAGAGTCCTCATATTTACAACTATAATCCAGTCAATATGCTAACCGTCGTCTATCTATCTATAATGACGGTCACAAGCAGACCTACCAAACTCTACGATGTCAATGACAGCGCATGCAACAAGTTAATATTTGTTTCACGTTTGTGCAACACTTTGCATTTGCGTACATATAACTCACAGCCAGAAGCATAAATAATCGTCCAAAATAATCAGAAATAGAGCAGCATGTTACTGCATGTAATATTATTCACTAAATGCTTTAGTCTTCAAGTAATCCGGGCACATTCACACACGCACATAGGACATCACGTTTTACTTTTAGTTGCTGTGTTATGAGCTGATTGCTAGTTTTTCCTGCATTTATATCTCACAAGGTAATGTAGCGACATAGTTAATGTGCCAGCTGTCCGCAAAATGTAGCAGTGAAAGAATTTTGAAAATTGGTTAAGTGGGACGTTTTTTGGGACACAGTGTAATTTGATTTCGGCTGGGGTTCTGTCCCAAACCCTGCTGGAAGAGCTTACGGTGATCCCTGGACCCTCTAGCTGGATTTCAGAGGTCCTACATCTAACAAAGGGAAGAAAAGGCGGCAGAGAAGAGGAGGCGATGGACGGGAGGAAAGAAAACTACCATATCGACACTTATTTGCCCCACTTTGAGCCATGATGACAGATCACTAGTGAATTAACAAAAAGTTTTGGAACCTGCAAAGCATTATTCTCTACAAATACCTATCATTACGACACACAGGATCTATTTTACAACCAAAGAAACTGCTTTAAACTCAATAGTGAGTGAATGAGTGAGTGGGGTTTAACGTCCCACCTGACCCAGTATAGGTCATTTCAGGAACGGCCTTTTCAGGCAGAATGCACACAAACACAATAATGAAACAGCAAGTTTAAACTGCACAATAAACAGAAACACAAAAACAAGGTTAACCTAACATTGTAAGAACTCCATTATATGTGTGCATATGTAATTAACATAATGGTAGTTCTAATAATCTTCCCTGTTATCCTCCAGATAGTCATCAATGTGATAATGCTGTCTATTGGAGGTGAAGTGGTATAGTATCAGTGATAGTACCATAATGGACAAGGCCTGGGCTCACCAATACCAAGACTGTGCATATACGAGGGTCATCCCAAAAGTTTCCGGCCTCGACATATTAGACAACAATATTTTCCACAATCTATACATCAGTGAAACGTACATCCTTTATGAACTCTAATGAGTCGGTTGAGGATATGACGTCATTGTAATTTATGACGTCACATTAAACAGAAGCGATTTGCAAATGAGAAATTCAAAAACGTCTTTGTTAGGGCTTTCACAAAATCAGATAGCACGGGACTCCACTTTGGTACACTTAGCTACAGACTGAAATATTGTCATGCAACAGTGAGCTTGATTCTATGCTGTTTGCGTTAGCGCTCCAAATCGTTTTGGTTTAGAGCTATATGACGTCAGAAATTACAATAAGGTTATATCCGCAACCGACTCATTATAGTTTGTAAAGGATGTACGTTTCACTGATGTATAGATTGTAGAAAATATTATTGTCTAATACGTCGAGGCCGGAAACTTTTGGGATGACCCTTGTATACCATGACAGTTTTGGCTGCGATTTACAACGCAAATGTCGACACAAGAGTCTGAGCCCCTCCCCCCAGAATCCCACATTTCTGTAAGACTGACATTCGGTGTAACGGTGCATCACATACCATGACTATCATGATCGGAGCCAATAACTACTTTTAAAAATACATTAGAGGGCGGCATACGAAAACGTGACACATACATGCTTTATGTAGGCCGTGCAACTGGACACCAATACAGTGTTAACATGACCGTCTTTTACTGCAATGATTGAGACAATGATTGCTCAACCTATGTAAAACATTTATGCTCCACTTTTCATGTACCATCAGGTAAAATCGAAATTAAAATCATTGAATTCCGCGTCGTTCACAATTTCACATTCACTGTGCATGATAAATCCGTCAATATATTAACGCATGCTGCAATCTGGCAGACGCACACTTCAGATCAACGCACCATGATTAACGCTACTGTCTCATAACTCGACTCCGAAATAAACAATGGCACCATTTCAGTGGCGCAAGAAAAAAATCACGATCATCCACGATTTACAATAGGCCTACACCACACTGACAGCGAGTGGTTGTTCTCTCATCAAGCTGTAAACAAATGATCGTGCAAACAACGATGCACCACAGCAAACGAAACATGACAAAGTTCCAAAAAATATTTCACGTAACAACAAGCATGATTACTGGCTAGGTTATGATACAATAGCTGCAGCAAGGGACTTTCTACGTGCATCGTTCAGCCAGTATAATGCCGGCGACAGACCGTCACTCAAGGCAGCCAGGATTGATCACACACAACAGAATCTGTCACACATCAGTGAATAACAATAGTACAATACGCAATGTTCCACTGCAGCAATGAATGGCTCAGCTCGGGATCAGCGCCCAGCAGAAGACTAGCTGTTCTGAGACGACTCTTTCTGGCAGTAGAGCTCTTTGAGTGACTTGAGTTCGCTGATCAGCGTCTTGTTCTGGTTCTCCAGAAGTGCAACGCGGTTCTCCAAGCATCGAACGTAGTCCTTCTTCTTGCGACGACATTCCTTTGCTGCTTCTCTAAACCAACAAGCCATGATAACAATAATTAGCATCATAGAGTGCAATATTTGTCAGGACTGCCCTGTTTCACACAAAACTTGCATACAATACGTAAATCAATCAGAACCCTTAATTCGTCGACGACATGGTTCTAGAGACCAAAAACTAGAGAATATTATCAAATTGGTACCATTTTTATCTGCAATAGTTGTGTGTCAACGTGACAGCATTTTTCTACATTATTTTAAGAACAATAAGTTGAAACAACACCCAATGTCTCCAGGGTCATCATTGTAAGTGATAAACAGGTGCTTGTGCTGCTATCGTACTATGTACATGCACTGTACATACTGCCAACAGTATATATGCTCGTATACTGCATGTACATCATCATACAATTTGCCTAACAAGTTAATTTACAAATCATATTCCAAACACCCATCTTGCAAAAATTTCAAGAAATTACATACATAACTTTTTGCATTACCTTGTTAGCCAACAAACCCAACAAGAAAAGCCCAGCTAACGCAAACGGGAATGCGCAACAGCCGCAGTGCATGTTTGAAAGCCCAGTAAAACAAAGTCTAAGCCAGTCGCCAGATGACCCGTGGCTATAGCGTCTATAGTGTTTTACTCGTATTCACCAGAGGGCGTGTCTCGCTCCGCCAACGCCGTATCAGCTGGATATCACAAATTTTCCCTACCCCCTCTCATTTAGCGCCCTCGTTCGGGGCGACTCCTTTCGAATTCATGGGAAAGCTTTATGGTTCCGGAAACTAGAGTCTTCCAGGCAGTCGACAGTGAAGATTTGGTGATCCTAGCTTGCACCATTTTTGACTGATCCACCCGTGTGACGGACAAACAGACAGACAGATGGACAAACGGACAGAATTGCAATGGCTAAGACGCACTATAGCAGTATCTGCTGTTGCGCACAAAAACATGACCAATGGCCAAACAGTGCTGCTAAATGAAGTGCAATTAAGCATGAAAGGAAAAATATTAATAATGATTAATTGCACATGAATTAATGAAAAACAAAACAGCACTTTTAACAGCAGAAACAAGTCAACATCCACAAGAGTGTGCTTGTGCAATATGATCAAAAATGTGTTAATGAAATTTCAGTTACCCTTTTCAGTCATGCTTGTAAGTAAGAAGTAACTAAGTCAAAGGTAAATTTACATAATGCCAAAAAGTCCCTACTGTGCTACATACATCAGTAGTTCTGAATTTAGTTAAGTCTTCAGTAATTATCCAAAAACAGAGATGGCTTGAACAGGATCACGTAGACAGATAAGCTCATCTGAGACTGACTGCCCTCAAGTACATCAACGTTGGTGAAAAAAACTCACACATCACTATATCCAGTTACAATACCTGTTCTTTAGCAGGCGCATCTCCCGTTTCCGTGTGGTGTCCTCAATGACTGCTGACGCTAAGTCTCCATTCAGCATGATACTTTCATCGCTTGAATTCAACGTATGCACTGAAAGCACAACGTACAGTTAATCACGATCAGTTGGTCATCACCAACACAGGTCAATTTACAGAAATAAAATACTCACTACTCAAGAACTGCATTTAATAACCATCTGGTGACTTCAAAGAAAAACAAGAATGCAACTAAAATTTACTTCCAAAATGCCTATATGCCGAGATATCCAAAACTTATTTACAATAAATGGCAAAATATCATTTATCAGTTGCTTAGTGACAGAAAAAGTCAACTTTGCAATGAAGCATGAGCTGCAAGTCTGTGATCCACCCAGAGACAAATTATAACTTCCATCCGCTGTGTAAAGGGAAAAGGTATCCCATACTTAATGATGAGCGTAGGGGGCGGAGCTGATCCCGATCTCTAGGCAGTCAGCCTGTAGGTAACAGTCACAAACCTGGTGGTAGGCTGCCATTACCTTCCACCAGGCCCGCGGTTACCTTCCCAGCCAGAAAGTGTCACCGCCCCTTGACCGGTACCAAATTATACATCTTTGTGACAGAGGCACATGGGTATTAACAACTTGCCTAGAGTCATTACATTGCAACAGGCGGGAGATGAACCGGGGACCTTTTGGTCACCAGTCCGCCGGTCCGGCCCACTACTGTCACAGCACCAAGCCACTATGCACTGAGTTGTAAATAAATTATTACAAACAATGCTTTGACAGTCTGAGCATCAAATCTGCAGTTAAATCTTCTGCAAGGAATGAAATCCATCAGTAGATAATCAGTGTTGAATACTGTTAACAATGACATCTACAGCAAGAAAAATTAAATCAGCTAAAGCACAACTGAAAAAGGGCATGACTGGCATTTGTATTATTATAATGAAAACCTCTGAACCTCTCAAAAGAATCTTTGCTTTTCACATTCAAAAAGAACTTTCTCATACAGGTCATTCTTCAATCTGATAAATAAACTACAAAAGCTAACCCAAAAAGTGAAAAGAAGACAATTTACACACATACAACAGCAGTGGCAGATGAACAAGAAATAACAGAGAGTAGCATACATGGTGGGCCATAAAAATGTAGTACTTTACTTTTGTCCATATCTTTGCCAATTATTGACCGATTTTTAAAATTCTTTCACTGGCACACTCTGCAGACAATGTACAAGAATGTGATTATTATAAATTCTGCCACACAGTAAGTGCGTCTCTACACTACCTTGTGAAATATTAATGCAAGAAAAACTAGCAATCATAGACAGCAAGCGTGTTGGTAAACGAAATACACTTCCAACCAAAAATGCAGTGAATGATCTGTACGATGCTAGACTTGGTTAGATCCGTGTCTTTGGATATCTGACGTACCAGTATTGAACGATATGTTTGCTTCTGGCCTTTGTGGTTTAGCAAGCCTACCATTTCATTTGCAGTGATCACGTTCTCTTCAGTACGTGTATGCTTCAGTCTGCTGGTTTCACGCCTTTGGTCAGTGCTGCGTGTTTCCCAATTTTTTTTTAATCATTCCCACTCTTTCCCCATTGCAGTTTGTCTTCAAAAATTCTGCCAGTATTTTCAGAAAACTGTATTTTTTGAACAAGTACAAATTCTTTATCAGAGCTTTGTCTCTACTGCTAAATGGCACATTACATCACCGGTATATCGTCAGTGCACTAAAAATTATTATTTACGACAATATCATCTACTTCTGTTCACAAACATCAGAAATGTATGTAATACTAAACATAATTCAATTTGTGTACATAAAAATCAATAAAAATTGTTTCGAAAGATGATTTTATGCATATACACTGTGTCTCAAAAAAAAGCATGTGACTACATTTTTTACAATAACTGGAACAATGAATGTCCGATTATAATAATTTTTGGCACACTTATTAATGAGACTATATGTCATCGAATGGTGGTTTCATTTCCCACCTCATCTATTTAGTGCAACTGTCTTACCTTGGG
>Ga0209367_1000904_pt1 | contig 33732 bp, 18 predicted proteins | sample WorMetLIZISLAND2_FD_187412 | JGI IMG/M metagenome (GOLD analysis project Ga0209367, IMG submission 187412) | Marine gutless worms symbiont microbial communities from Max Planck institute for Marine Microbiology, Germany - Olavius geniculatus... ... | reverse complement strand
TTTTGTTTGTTCTATTTTCCCCAGGTAGTGTAGAAACAGATGTTGAGTGAGATGGGAAATTAAATTGTCACTTGACGACAAGTTGTCTCAGGAATATTCGTAACAAAAATTATTAAAATCTGATAATCCTTCTTCGCGTTATAGTCGAAAATGTCGGGGATGTTTTTTTTGGGACACAGTGTATGAGAAATTAAGCATTGTCTATGAGACAGTTTTTGTTATAAACAGTCTGGAAAGTCTGCCTAAATGCAAGCCATTTGATTTTTGTAGTAACTTCTTCTTTTGTAGTAAATTCTCGGTGATGATGATGAACGTTTCCAGAGTGTCCATGCATGCATCCCAAACAAACATTGTTTGGACTTTGAGGCAAGGATGAATGCATCAGATTTTGGGGTCAAAGGGTCCAGGTTATGGTTGGGTCAGATATGCCCTCAAATGCACTTTATGGCCTTGTAGTTGTCACATGTTGGCAGAGGCATAATAGTTGTGTCCACCATCGTAACCATCATCTAGTTCTTAATTACATGTTACAGGAAGGAAATGATTAGATTTTTTGCCAGTGCAGATTCTTGTGTCAGTTGTGGATCCAGGATTTTTTATTTTCCCGAGATAAGATGCATCTGGGCAAATTGTGAACGGATTTTGTTGGCATGTTACGGACAGGTGGAGGGTAGCGTAATGACTGATAGTTCTATTTTTGGTGGCAATCTAATTTCGGTTTTTTATTCAGCATTTCTGAATAAAAGCTCGAAACTATGGCAAATGTGTGTGTGTGTGTGCTTGTAGCGATCTTTTCTCTATACTTATGCTACTTCCTTCAGCTGAACATGTTTACAACTTTACGATACCTCGGTCTGATCGGTCTGCCGACGTTCTTCTGTGGCAACAAGCTTCTGAGCAGTATTGCAGCGAGGAGGTAGGTCTGTTTGTCCATTCGTCTGTCTGTCTGCCAGTTATCATCATTTTCACCATCGTAAAAGTTTATTATGCAGTGTGCACTGCCATTAATAGTGGCATAGAATGACTGCTGTTAATAATACAGTGAGTGAGTAGGGTTTAACGTCCCACCCGACAGTATAGTTCATTTCAGGGATGGCCTTTGCAGGCAAAATTGCACACACATAATAACAGAACAAAAAGTTTGACCTTCACAGTAAGTTCAACCTTTATAAAACATAAAACACAAAGAACGACCTAAACCTAAAATCGTAAGAACTACCGATTATAATTGTGCATATATATTGATAATGTCAGTTCAATAATCTTTCCTGTTATCCTCCAGACAGTCATCATTCTCAATGCTGACTATTGGAGGACAGGGGGGAGTTAATAGTACAGTGCTGTTTGAAAAATGTGAAGAAGTTGCTCTTGGAGGAACTAGAAATGAGGAACTAGTCATTTGTGGAGTCATTAGCAGAGATGATGTCGATAAAGAAACGATAGCTGATGACACTGAGCTTTGGCTTGGTCATGTTGACAGCTTGTATCTGATCTGCTCAGTCTCAAAAGTCTATGACTGTTAAAGCTTGATTGACACCAAAATAAACGTGTATGTTTTATCCATTTCTTCCAAAACAGCATAATTTTCTGATAATTTTGACAGTAATGTCGGTAACCAGCATTTTTTCAACGTGGAGAAATTTTCATTCGAAGTTGACGATCTGCAAAAATGCTGTAGAAAACAATCCGCCATGTTGACAGGCTGATGACGTCACCGGTTGTACCCATTGTCAACATAAATATGCATAGAAACATAAGCATTATAAAGTCTCATTTTCTACCTCTGTACTACTGCAGTTGCCGTGCGACACAGTATTTTTATCATTAAAATTATTAAAAACTAGAAATACGTTCTGTGGAACGAGGTATCTGTCCCATTGCCACACTATAGCCTAGCTGTCGCGTTTCAGCATTATACTTCGTTTACACGATCAAGCAGACATCGAGCAAACATCCAGCAAATGCATTCAGAATACACGTGCACGACGTATGCTCTAATTGCTCGATGTTTGCTCGACGTTTGCTTGATGTTTGCTTCATGTAGGCTATGCTTTATGCATGCTTCATATTTGCTTGACGTTTGCTCGATTTTTGCTTGATGATTGTTTGATCGTGCAAACGGTGTATCACGCTCTTAATTCATGGTGTACGTCCGCAAGGCCAGCGTACAGTGTAACTAGTTGAGCGTAGATATTTACAATTGTGTGTCAGCGATCTGTAAGGTCACGATTAACTACACAGAAGTTCAAAACGCAAAGAAATCCCATCGGATTTGTGGTATAGACTTAAAATGTGATTCTACGTATGCAAATGTGAAATAACAGCACACGCAGTAGCTTAACAAATTTAATATAAAAAATAATAATTCATATGCAGGTAGCACCCTCTGGCGAACACAAATATAATTTGAGATTGACATTTCGTTTACCAGTCGGAGATTGTTTATTTTTCCCAATTTCTGGCATTTTGCTACCTTTTTTATACACATGTGTAAATTAAATACTGCAACGAATACTAATTCAGCTGTTTTGTTGAAATAATCTGCACAAAAGCTACTTCACGTTGATCGTTTGTGGCACAGCTGTAACTGACGAGCTTATTTCCATTGAAAATGCAGTGATCACAATTTTGGGGGCTGAGGGCTCAAAATGGCCGGATTAGTGTATTTTTCTTTTTTGTGCCTATAGCGGCCGCCAAGACACGCTTTTTGAGCTATTAAGTGCCACTGTAAGCCCCCAGGATTTTCTACTCTGGTGCAATAACCTTCCCATTGACAATGCATTATTGGGGTTTAAAATTGGGGTAAAATAGGGGAAGGAGTAATCAGATTTTTATTCCAAACAAACCCAATCTTACTTTTCGGGCCCCGAATGACTGCAAAATTTCATCGAAATTGAATCAAAGTTGCAGCCTTAGGAGTGTTTACAGACAGAATGACAGTGCGACAGAAGTGATTTTATAATCTGTCCCATGCTATGCTATAGCAATGGGACAGATAATTCATTGGTAAACACTGACTGTGTACAACCAGTGATGTCACTTCCGGCCACTTGCTAAGGTTAGGATTTTTTGCTTAGCTTAACGTAACGCCAGTTTTTCATTTATAAAGCTTAAATCAGCATATTATATATGCATGGTGAAATGTCCAGTTGGGGTCTACATAAATTTCACAAGTGAGTTTGACCGTGGCTGTGGACCTTTAAACGAAACAGTATTATTGTTGCTTTAAACACTGCTGCAGTTTTTCACCTTTGTCATATTGTTTAGTCGAATGTCCATGCGAACATGAGGCTCTATATTCTTGTATCAGATCTGGATATGGAAATAATTTCATGATTTTCTAACTGCATCTCCCCCCACCCACCCTGAGAAGTTAGAAAGTTTCTAAAGTCTCAGGGTGGGTGGGGGGAGATGCAGTTAGAAAATCATGAAATAGAAATAGAAACAGTCGCCTTGTAAATAGCAGTTCCTATGTATCTGGTAAATCGTACGGTCTGGACACTCGTTCGTTTGCTATAGTCATTCATTCTGTTATTAACATAACTGTTGTAATCATTTTTGCAGGAAGTGAGACAAGGCAAACTCTGCCGAATACCAGAAGCCGACAAACATTCTGTTTTCAACATCATCTAGGAGTTACACAGACAGACCATGCACTAAGTGCTTGTGCCATGGTGTAGATTTTGTGACAAGCAAGAACTTCAAAGAATTTGTACAGGGACAAAGCACATTTCCGAACCACCGTTTTTGTCAGGTTTCCTGGTGACGTTTAGGCCATGGTTACAATTACATGCAAAAGTCTTTTACTGACCGCTAAGCTTTTAGCTTAAAGGTCGACCCTTTGTCATGGTTGTCATCTATCCGTCACGGATGTACTGTGGCTAAACGGTGTAAGATAGGGCCTAGGTTGCCATTGATCACTAATAGGAAGTGGCATACACCCTTTCAGATATCATAAAAATCATCGACCTTGGATGGTCTTTAAGGTCAGTGACAACCAGTGTAGTCGGCCCCACCTTAGCAACAGCTGGGATTCTTGTTTTATATCTATACTTATATCTAGCCATCTCCTATCTGAAAACTGCCTGGTTTGGCTTAAGTGTTTGCTAAAATGTCTTAAGACATTTTGTTACTTGTACAATGTAACATGTACCACTTGCCAAGTAATATTTTTGGATTTAGTTATTGTTTTGCATGTAACCATGGCCTTACTCTGTTGGCTGTAGTTAGTTAATGTTGGCATTTGGTTATCTTTGTTTATTTTTAAGTGGATGAATTTTAAACTTTGTTGAATAGCAGGGACATTCATTAAAGTAATAGTATTTAATGACTGTTGCTGGTAGTTAAAAATGTAAATATTCTCAGTATAATGTCAGTAGTGGATTACTTTCTATGTTACATGTTACCATCTTTGGTTTGTACCAGTAAAGAATTGCTATGAAACTACGGTATTTCATTTCTAAATGTGCCGTTTCAGTCCTGGTCATTTTTCTGAAAAATAAGCCTTTATTGATTCTAGTTTTATTTATTTAGAACATGCTTGCATGTGTTTGTCAGTAGAATGAAATAGATATGATAAATACATACTCCTGAATCTAAAAACACACATGCAGACTCAGTTTTTGTTTTTACCAAATATTGATAATTTTCATTCTCATTTCATTGGTTTACAAAATGATGGGTTCATATTTTAAAGCAGTCGCTGAAGATACTAGTGCATTTAAAGCTAGAGTACACCATGGGCCATAAAAAACGTGCCACTTTTCTTTTGTCCATATCTTCACCAATTATTGACCGATTTTCAAAATTCTTTCACTGGCACACTCTGCAGACAATTTGCAATAACATGATTATTATATATCCCACAACATCGTAAATGCATTTTTACACTATCTTGTGAATTATAAATGTGAGCAAACGATAATAGCAAAAATTTAAGTAACTGTAAAAACGCTTCAGACCAACATTGCGATGAATACCCACACAGTCTAGTGTCATACAGACCATTTACTGCAATGTTGGTCTGAAGTGTTTTTTCCAATTTTACCAAAATGTTTGTTATTTCCGTTATGTATGCATATTTCATTGATATTGTAGTGTAGAGATGCATTTATGGTGTGATGGGATCTGTAATGATCCTGTTATCGCAAATTGTCTGCAAAGTGTGCCAGTGAAAGAATTTTGAAAATCGGTCAATAATTGGCGAAGATATGGACAAAAGTAAAGTGGCACGTTTTTTGTCCCATCCTGTAGTATGAATACGTGACAGTAGTACCTTAGGGTGAAACAGAGGCCTACTACACGTATTTTTCATGCACTGGAAAGATTATGCCAGTGCTCAGTTAGAAGTTTGTTGTGAAGTACAAGATTTCAATATTACTATCATTTACTTTTGTCATACAACTTATGTTCAAAACATTGCAGCACAGTTGCAAGCATGTTCTTCGATAATTAATGTTTCTGTTAATGCCAGGAATGTCTTGTCGGCAAACTCGGATGATCGTCGTATGCAAGGCCTGTGTAAAAGCACCGATTTGCAACATCCATGCTAAGTGTATGATGACTGTCAGAAGTTGCCTCATCCGTGTAATGCACTGTTGAAACATTGCACTCAGTGTCCAGACTCAACTGCACACAAAACAAACGTAACACGATATCACTTGCAACTTATAAGGCACGTGATACAGGTCGCACAAATGGCACAAATGGATACATTCAGAATTCACATTATTTAGTTTGTCCAATACCTGCGTTTTGGTGAAAACAGATGGCCATCGAACTGGCTTCATTATTAGCTTGTTCTTTGCGGGAAGTTGGAACCCGTGATTTGGACAAGAACGAGTGAAAATACCTCTGGTTATAAGCAAAACAACAAGACCAGGCCAATAAATAATTTAAGTCAGTGTAGATTACACAGCTCCATAATGTTAAATGAGCTCTACCAGTGGCATCATTTCAATAAATCATTGTGGGGGTCTGTAATCACTGGGGCTCATGGGGGTCTCAGTCTGGTATTGTTCTTGCAGCAGTAACACTGTCTTAAAGATAATTTACAGGGAAAGTTCAAATCATAAATTCCTGGGTTGTCTGTAAACCCCTCCAGCCCCCCCCCAATGATGCCTCTGAGTTCTACATGGTGTTTCATAAAAAGGGACCCCTTTTGTTTATCTCATAATTCACTCATAATTTACACAAAATTTTTACCAGTTGCAGCTGCAGAAATACTAATTTAAAATATTGCAACAAAATATGGCAGTTGATTAAATATTTTTTGTTAGTCGTGACGTAATGCTGACGTCATAATGTGTCATGGGTACAAGCTTGATAGTCTCAACTGGTGCTGTCAGTTGCTACCCTGCTTCGATGGTGAACGTAATCTGGTTCGCTAATGAAAAATGGTCATCATGTCAGCACTAAGCAACATGGTGACATGAAATTAAGCATCTTGTGATCCAAAAAAAACAACCATTTTGCAAGCTCGGTGTGCTATTGCACTGTCTTGCTCGAACATGTGAAATTCCAACTATCCCCACAGACACGTGAATGCGATTGCTTTGCACGTTTTTGTGGCTGCAACTGTAAAACTTAAAAAATTTGTCATCAGCGAACCAAATTTGTCACCATCAGAGCAGGGTAGCGATGACAGCACCAGTTGAGACTTATTAAGCTTTTACCCGTGACACATTATGATGTCAGCATTACGTCACGACTAGCAAAGAATATTTAATCAACTGCCATATTTTGTTGCAGTATTGTGAATTAGTATTTCTTCAGCTACAACTGGTAAAAATTTTGTGTAAATTGATCATCATTTGAGTGAATTATGAGAAAAACAAAAAGGAGTCCCTTTTTATGAAACACCGTGTATATGAAGTAAATGAAGCATTGAGTGCCTGTCAGTGAGCTGGTGACTGTCTGGAGACCTCATGGCTTCATCGTAGAAATCGTCTGTGTTGAATGTAGACGATTGGCCCGTCATCGAGACACCAACAACATTGTTCTCCGACTTGCTACTCGTCAGTGACGACTGCGCCTATAGACCACGTGACAGAGTCAGAGCAGATGATGATAAGAACATTTCCACACTTCACGAGGATTAAATGGTTAAGTGCTTCTTCATAGGAAGCCCATTATGATGTCAGAAGTGGATTACTTTCTATGTTACATGTTACCATCTTTGGTTTATACCAGTAAAGAATTGCTATGAAACTACGGTATTCCATCTCAGAGCTACGGAGCGTCACCCGTTGTATGGGATCACACTGTTATCTGCCACCCGACACAGGTGAAGGCGCCCCGCCTAAATCCCAGTGACGACTGCGCCTATAGACCACGTTACAGAGTCAGAGCAGATGATGATAAGAACATTTCCACACTCCACGAGGGTTACATGGTTAAATGCTTCATAGGAAACCAATCTCAGAGCTACGGAGCGTCACCCGTTCTATGGGATCACACAGTGTTACCTGCCACCCGACACAGGTGAAGGCGCCGCACCTTAACCCCATCCAGATAGGCCGGTACTCAATTTGCCTACCCCCAAAGGGATGGAAGGCTGAGTTGACCTAGGCGGCTGGTTAGGCCTACATACCGAGATGGTTTACGTGCCCGCAGGCAGTCACCCATCCAAGTACAAACCTGGCCCGGCGTAGAGTAACTTCGTTGATGGAATGATACGCCACGCCACCAACACTGAAGAAGTATGACTCTATGGGCGAAAGTACTCTAGCGGAGACCTGCAAGGATTGTTCTGGTTTTGACTTTTGAGTGTCAGATTGTTTTTAGAAGCAGAGAATGTTAGGCTTACTGTAAATTTACAGCAAATTTGCACCAGTATTAGCATTTTTGCGGTACATGTGAATTGATCCATGATGGTAGTTGAATGAAAAGGTCATCGTATTCGATTTCTAATGATAATCTATTCAGCAAATGCAGCCTAGCCTACGTCAACAACAACAGGACATCATGTTTAATCACACAGGCTACTCACATATTGGACTCTGGAAACTGCCATGTGTGGAAACCAAAGGAAAAATATGCAGTGGTGTTTGAATTCTGTATTTCCAAATTTTATGCTGGATTATTCTAAAGTTTGATGGTGAAACGTGAGAAGACAGGAAGTGGGCTGATAAATGGAAAATTTTTGCGAGAGATGCTTTTATGAGTAGCCGTGCAAGGAACCTACAAATAACACAGGCTAAAGTATGGAATGCCTCTGCTAAAGGTTCAAAAATGATCAATAACAAGAAATTTGAGCTAATGCTCACGAGACGCGCGAAAGCCTATAGCAGTTGCTGGCCAACAACGGTAAAATAACGACTTTTACGGGGGTGTCGCTCTTTGATGCTCTTGTGCGCAGGCTTCCTTGAACATAGAAAATCAAAACATGGGCTGTCGAAATCTACGTTTAATGCTGAAAATTTCATACGCATATTGTCCATGTCTATCTCAATTGGTTTCGGCGCAATTCGCGCTTGAAATGTGTCTCGCAGACCGAAATCGCCAAAAAAAGTCCATATAAACTCCTATTTTAGCGTTCAAGGTCATCCAAGGTCATTGAATTCGATGGCAATCGAGAGCCAGTGTACGACTTCCTATTAGTGATTTATATTAACCTAGGCCCTATCTCGCACCGTTATTGAGATACAGCGACTCACTGGCCAAAAATCGCAAATTTTTCCCACCACCTCTCCTTTAGCGCCCTCGTTCGGGGTGATCCCCTTCGAATTTATGGAAAAGCTTTACGGCTTCTGAAACTAGAGTCTTCCGGGCAGCCGACGGTGAAGATATGGTGATCCTAGCTTGCACCGTTTTTGACTGATCCACCCGTGTGACAGACAGACGGACTGACAGACAGACAGAATTGCGACGGCTAAGACGCGCTGAAAGCAGTAGCTGCTTTCGCGCGTAAAAGTCATAAAAACTTACCCATCTCGATCTGATGCTACCCATTGACTGTGATGTCTGCGCGCAGTTCACACAACGTTGATTATTTTTAAGTAAGCACACGAGTTAACATAGGCTTACCAGCTTATCTCAGACATATGAAAATATCCTAGTATAAATCCAGCTTTTAGGTGAATCGTTTTAGCAGGTTCTGCCTTTTGCTACACATTTGTCTGTAACATGTCTGTCTGTCGTCCGTCTGTCCGAATACATTCGTGCACCCCTCTTAAACCGTTCAATGGAATTGGTTAGATGTCATTTGGCAGACTGTAATACTTACACTATAAGGTCCAGAGACACATTGTGTCAGATAAGGGTCCCTGACCTTTAGAGGAAGAGGATATTGAGGTGGGGAATGGGGGTTAAACCGCAGCAAAACACGCAGTAGGAAACTGCTGCTGCCAGCAGCCATCTGGCGAATACTCGAGTTGGGGGACAAGGATTCCGCTTTTTAAACAAATAACTTCGGCGTTCCTTATAATTAGATATTTTTATTTCAGTGGCTGTTCTTAAAGCACTATGCAGCGATATAATCATCCTAAAACATTAAAAATGCACACAGATATACGTACTTTTTGTCAGTTTTATGTAAACATTACGAGGCGAATTGGCCATTTAGGCTATGTAGGCCTATATCAGTTAGACATATAAAAATTGACTCTAGAATCGAAAATTAAACGAAGGTGAAATCAAAAATTTACCTTCAGCGATCCAGATGTCTCGTCGGCTGATCTAAATGACATTGAATGCCTGTGAAATAAAATGACAGCTTTAGAAGGCAACTCATGTGATACAGGCTTTATAACTATCAAATATTGACTGGTAGGCCTATGTAGAAATGAATATCGCATCTCCCCATATTAATCTCCGGGACCGTTAAGCTATTTCCTTAACGCCTGGTCTGAAGCCTTAGCGGCTGGCTTAGCGGTTTAAACCGTTAAGCCGTTACGTTAGCGGCGGTCCGGACCGCTAAACCTTAGCGGCGGCTTAGCAGTCAATCCGAACCACTAAGACTTCTGTCACTGGCAGGCCCGTCGAGAGGGGGGAGAGTAAGGAAGTAAGTTACCCCATGCCCTGTGACGTTTGGGGTCTCCCGCCGTCGCTCATGAAATATTAGCCTTCGCCAGAGTGCGTCGTTTTAAAAAGCAAAATTTTAAAAAATTTCCCAGATGGGCTCGCGAGAATGTTTTTCCCGGGCCGTAATACTTCCACACATCCGACTTGCCACGTGAGCAAACATATCCACCAATTATGCCGAGCTTGACGAATAATGAATTAATGTCCCGCAGTACATCAGGTGTTAAAGTAAACTACGTCGTAGCCTACGCTAGCGAATGTTTCTCAACGTTCCGCGAAACCACTGTTATTTATAAAAAATAACACAAAAATATCGAAAGTTCACGTCAATTTAATGCTCATTAGTCATGCTTATTAATATTCATTTACTAATTGTCAGTCACCATTGGCAGTTGGCACTGTGACGATTAATGAGCATTAGATTGACGTACGGGACAGCTGACTTAACGGTTGGTTTCGGTCCGAAGCCTTAACGGCGGTGGCAAACGGCGACGGTTCCGGGGACTACCCCATATTATCACAGTGCACATAAGTTATGTGCGCAGAAGGCGCATGTACTGTGATATTATCTATTAGCTATAATTTTAAGCCTCATAGATATTACATAGTTTATACGTTCTTAAAACTGCACATAAAACAATACAAAAAAATTTGCACTTATATTTATACAAAATTTATAAAAATACGGAAATAAAATAATTTTCCAGATACTTAGGCTAACTGTAGCAGATCATTCAGTAATTAGCCTACATGGCGTACGCGACTTGTGTATACATGTAGGTTAAAATAACTACAATGTTTGTCTCACTCCCACTATAGGCACGTAACACCCTTTAGTCTCCACTCCCAGAAAACATTTGAATTTACCGAATGTTGCCCATCTTTCTGGAAGCGTAGGCACCAAGAGACTTGAACGCTGCGTTCGTCTTCTGAAACCTGCGAATTCAATTCGCATCAACCGCAATTAACAATAGGCCATAGCTACTCGACTACGTCAGTCAAATGTAGGCCTAACTTGAGCTTCTTGTTTCCAACGAATAAGTAGGTTTTCAAATAAGAGCATACACTGTCATCACTCAGCTCACGGCTATAATAAGTTTGCAGCTGGAGAACACTGTCGCTAGGATAGCCAACCGTACATAGTTGTCAGTGACCTTCAAGGCCATCCAAGGTCGATGATTTTCACTTCATCTTAAAGGGTGTATGCCATTTTGTATTAATGATTAATACTAACCGTTTCCGAGATAAGGCCAGTTTTCCGTTAAAAAAACGCACATGTATTTTCCTAACCCCCATCCATTCAACATTAAACATGAAAATGTTTCTCTTGCGCTAGATCACTGAAATTTGGCACGCCTATGGTTTACGACACTATTCGTGTGTAAAGATTTCGCCCATACGATCTAAAGTTTAGCCACAATACAGCCGTTACAAACGACAGACAGACAGACAGACGACAACTCATACCATAAGCTCGACCGTTACGTAAGTACGGTCGGCTAAAAAAAACTCACGTTTCAGACTCGGTAAGATTTCGTAGACCGTTGCGCCAGTGATCGTTGTATCCAAGTTTTTGTCGCAGTGTCGCGGCCTGCGCTACTTTGCTGTTGAGAACTGCTTTCAATGTCGATATTTCTGCCTGTACCTGCAAGGAAATTTAAAATCAACTCTGCGTCTTGACAGTTAAAAAATTGATAATAAAAAAATCGACAATTACTACTGGTCAGGTAGTTATAAGCAAAATACAACTACAACGTGATAAATGCGACATAAATGTAAAAAGATAATACGGAACTTAACATCGACCAAACGATACGAGGGTGTACTTAATTTAGGCTACCTAAATATGAAATGCGTTTATTCAATGCTATACTTTTATTGCGTTAATGATAATGACGGCATCGTCTGTCTCGGTCTAAGATTTGTTCTCAGAGAGCTCAGAAATAATGTTTATTATTAAGGCGCCGACTGACCTCCCTACGATGATGATGATGACGATGATAATGATGAGATCACGGCATTGTTCGCAGTACTGACAGCGCACACTAAACGTGTGTAGTAGGTCCAGTGGCGTAACCAGAAATGTGAATTGGCAGGGGGCTCGCCTCGATCCCTTCCGCTCCCTCAAGTGCCCTTCTTTTTTCTTTCCCTTTTCTCCCTTTTGTCCCCTCTCCTCCTTTCCCCTTTCCTCCTCTTTCCCTCCCTTTCTCTTCCTTTAAAAGTAGGACTCCCCAAATTCCAGTTAGCGAATCTGGGGTAGCGCTGTGAGCTACCCCAGCGAAGTCTGTGGCGGCGCCTCAGCCGAAATCGAATTTGGTACATTATAGCTTTAAAATGTGATCTGATAGCAACAACTTTAATTATTTTCCTGAGTCCCCAATATATATTTTAACAAAAAAAATGAGATTGGGGAGTTGGTCCCCCTGCCACGTTATGCCACTGAGTAACCTGCATAAGTCGCTGACGAAATGCAGCCTCTGTATGCTGCGAGTCGTCGACCACGCCTGACGTAGATCTGACGTCATCGGTCGTCGTTACGTCACATCCGAGCGATGACGTCACTGATACGTCACGACCGCCTTGTGTTTCTGACAAACGCAACACATTTTGCCTTTGACTCACTTTCGACAGCATTTATTATACATGTAGGTCTATATTTGTAAAACTTGGCACTTTTTTCCTTGTTATCATAGAACGTAGTTGTACAAGACATACTGACATGTATACTGCTGTAAATCTACAATTAACCTACAATTAACGAGAACGCAGGCTTTTTTATGTGAAAAAACGTATGGGTTTACTGGTCTTTTTGCAGATGCACTGTTTGTGTAAGCTTAGCTTCTATCCCGTATAGTGCTTTTATCTTGCTTTCATAATTGTTTCTTACGGGTTTTTCTCTTTTAGTATAGGTATACTGTATTATGCATTTCGTGCTTCCTCTTCAAATAGTAAAAGAACGTTCATGGCCTTTTATGGCGAGTCTGTCGAGGATCGAGTTGTGCACAATAATCAGAGCTAGGAATTGCAATCCCGGAATCTCGAATCCCGGGGTCACGGCCATTTTCGCCAATCCCGGACCCGACGAACCAATCCCGGGATTTCGGAATTACAAAAATTAGCTAAAATTGTACATTTTCGCGTGCTAAATGATACAATTAAAATTTGTAGCCGTCTGATGAATAAAATATACGCGTATACTCTTTGCTGTGCATTGTAATTTGTATCTTGACAGTCACTGCCACTACCCACAGTTCAGAAATACCTTCCGTAGGGGCTTTTGGCCCTTTACACTATGTTTATTAGGAATACTAAAAATGACGACCAATATGTAAGCCTAATTCCGAAACAGGATCCCGGGATCCCGAGATTAGCCTACACATTTTTCAATCCCGGATCCCGGAATTGAGAATTCAATCCCGGAATTGCAATCGCTAGTCAGAGCGGAGCGGGCACGACGGTGACAGACACTAGCTGTAACCGACCGACAGTCTGATGGTCGGGCCTATGAGCGAATCACCAGCAAGCGAAGGCTATTATCAGCCTTGCACGCGGCACGGATACCCTGCGCCCGATCAATAACTGATCGCTACGACGACAACAAAGACCGGAGACAGTTAGGCTGGATACAGCAGCAGCAGCAGCAATGGCGATGAGTGAACGCAAATGAGTGTTTAACGGACCAATATCCAGTACCGCCACTTATATAACTGTACTGGAATCAACCCTGAATAATATTAGGGCCTACTATTTTCTCTCCTTACTAGTTTTCTTCGCCTTGTGTTTTTATTGTTCTTGTTTTTTTCTGTCTGTGCCTGTAGGCCTATAATATGGACCCCTCTGTAGCGGTCTGAGTCAAATAAAATGAATGAACAAAATACTAACGGTAATACGACAATGTTCATGGTACTGTTACCGTGGCATAAATATTGCCAGAGTTCAGCAGGTTTATTAGTCGACCGATCTACAGTAATGGTCGAGCTGTTGTCATGGTTGTCGTCCGTCCGTCCGTTTGTCTGTCTATCTGTCTGTCTGTCACGGATGTATTGTGGCTAAACGGTGCAAGATAGGGTCTCGGTTGCTATTGGTCACTAATAGGGAGTCGCATACTGGCTTTCAAATGACATGAAAGTCATCGACATTGGATAAGCTTGAAGGTTACTGACAACCAATACGGTCGGCTATCCTAGCGACAGCTGGGCTTCGTGTATGATAAATGCAGCACAGAACCAAAAGGCCACGTACCGAGCTTTGAATGATGCTTTGTGGCGTTTTATTCAGTTCCCTAAAGCTCTGGGAGGGGAAGAAAGATCGATCAGACGATATACGAGGCTCAGCATAGTGATGGCAGTGAGTAAACATTAAATGAATGTAGTTCCACCACTACTCCCATCATGACTGCACTATTAACAAAACCTGAATTGTGCCGTGATATAATATTATGTACAAGAAATTTGAGCTAATGCTCACGAGACGCGCGAAAGCCTATAGCAGTTAAGGTTCAGCAGTTTAGCTGAAAATTGGGGTGTTCACGCTAAGTTAATATACAAACACCAAATTCTCTATCTGGATCGCATAACAGTAGTTCCGTGGCGCCACCTTGTAAATGATGTAGACTTGTGTCGCAGCCCGAAATCGCCAAAAAAATCCATAAAACCCCTTATTTTGGCGTTCAAGATCATTCAAGGTCATTGAATTCGGCGCCAATCGAAAGCCAGTGTACGACTTTCTATTGGTGATTAATAGTAACCTAGACCCTATCTCGCACCGTTACTGAGATACAGCGACTTACTGGCCAAAAATCGCAAATTTTGCCCACCCCTCTCATTTAGCGCCCTAGTTCGGGTGACCCCCTTCGAATTTAAGGAAAAGCTTCACGGTTCCTGAAACTAGACGGACGGACAGACAGACAGACAGACAGAATTGCGATGGCTAAGACGCGCTGAAAGCAGTAGCTGCTTTCGCGCGTAAAACAATATGATATCGGCACTCGGAAATTGGCAGCTTTAATCTAGTTTGCAGAACAAAAAAAAACTACAAAATAACTACTTGAACAAACTAAAACAAGACAAAAAGCTCAGCTGTCGCTAGGGTGGACCGACCGTACCTCCTATATCCGAAGGCCAGCGTCCGATTTCCGGTCGCGGAAAGAAAGCGATTTCTCAGCGTGAGTACAGTCCCATACACGTTACGTGTGGTGACGCTGTTATATCGAACGCTACAATCAACGCCAGAATAAATACGATACCGTAATTCGGCGCATGTGGGTAATGGCTGCAGGCAGCAACTTTGCATACAAAATTGCGGCCAAACCGCTGCATAGACATGGTTACTATTGGCAGTCTATAGATACTCATCGCCGTAACTAACGGTACCATCGCTGACCCCCTACGACGTACCGTTTAGTCACAGTACGATTGCCGCATAACAAAATGCATAATGACCCTTCAAGGTCATCTAAGCTCGATCGTTTTCGTGTCATCTGAAAAGACTTATGCGACTTTCTATTAGTGATCGCCAGCAACCGTGGCCTTATCTCTCACCGTTTCTGAGATACGGCGACTTATCGGTTAAAAACGCACATTTTTCCTACCCTGCCTTTGTTCAACATCAAATTCAAAAATGTTCTTCTTGCAATGTATCGCTGAAGTTTTTCGTGCGAAGAGAGTTACAGAGGGTTAATTAAACTAACCATGTAATAAGTTTTCTGGAAAGAACTAAGATTTAGCCACAATATATGCGTTGCAGACGACTACGACGACGACAAACGACAGACGACACATCGTACTTTAACGGTCGGCAAAAAATGAGAAGCAAATGCTGCGGTGTATAAAATCTGAATACCCAGAAAGTCTACCAGAAACAGACGAGACCTATAGCAAAAAGGGGATAGAAGCCTGAGGCAAGAGACAAAAACGTATGGTAACTAAAAAAGAATGACTAACGAGAACTAAAAGGAAGGACGACGTTTTGATCCTTCATTAAGCGGCGAGCTTTGCTAGTCGAAGCAGCGGAGTCCAGTTTTTCCCGACTGCTTTCTTTATAAGATTTATCGCCGGAAGGAACTGTCTTATCTGAGGTCTGCAGTAGAGACAGGACACGACAGAAGACCGGAGACAAACGACTTAGCGACGACTGACCGACACTAAAAGCAGCTTCTGGGATGCAGTAATTTAAACTGGGGGACGCCAGAAACGCAATGATCGAATTTTGCATAATATGTAGGCTAATACGTAGAGGCCATGTGCAATAAAATCATTATGATACATTGAACGTATTGAATATGTATGATTCGTTCAGCTATAGAAACTCTTTTAATAACATGAAAGTGCAAACAATTAGGTCTACAGAGAAGTTGAAAACATTTATATGCCTACAATAAAAATGTCATAAAGGCTACACAACTCTACCGTCATAACTGGCAGATGAAACTGTGAGCCTTCTTTTTACATAATTTTTTAGCAAAATAGCGGGGTCGCGTCTCCTTTCTGGAAAAAACTGGAGGATGGCGTTCCCACGTCCCGCCCCGTAGCACATTCGTGCTGCTGCTGCTGCTTCCTTGGTAACCGTTGCCATGCAGAGCCACACAATGGTCGGCGGTGTCATTTGCATTATGTGTAGGTGTGTGCGTGTGTGTCTGTCTGTTTGGTTGCATTTTACGGTTCTTTTATTTTTTAAAATCTGTTTCTCTTTGTGTGTGTGCTTGTCTTGTTACAGTTTTAATTGTGTTTGTGGCTGCCCTTGAGGCGAAATAAAGATATCTATATTATTCGTCACGCCCGCTGTTATTCCATCAATTTTTTCAGTCGAGTGCAAGCAATGCGTGGCATTAACTGATTGTTAGACCCAGTATAAGCGTACGATGAGGGGGAGGGGGTTAAGTGTACAAATGTTAAAAGATCGAAGACTAGCTTCATGGAAATTATATCGAATGGAAGTCAGTCACCAACTCGGGAATAGGAATAAACTGCATGGAAATAAAAAGCGCGCATGAATGCAAAAAAACATTTCTGGTCATCACTATTAAAAATCGTCCATTGACTGAGAATAATAAAAAAAAATTCAAAAATAGGCCTGCAGTCCACACTATCCTACTACAGCATACGTCGAAAGTTGTCTATCTTTACGCTGTTTGCGTTTTTGGAAGTACGACTTGGACCGAAATCCGTTCGGCGGCCGGGCTTCGTCCAAACTCCAAAAGATGATGAAAGTTGGCCCATAGCTTACAGAAAAAATTCTGCGTACCTACTCCGGCTACTGGTCGTTGTATCGAACTGACCCATGCTCCATTGTCTCACTGTATTCTTTAAAGATATAAATACTATTGCACTATAAGCTCCCCTGTTTTCTGAAAGAATTTTTTAAAACATGAAGCCTTATTGCTTTGGTGATCGAACTTAGTGGCGGATCCAGAAGTTTGGAATAAGCGGGGGGGGCGGAAGGGTAAAGAGTGGGTGTGGGAAGGAGGCGGTACCCCTTCCCCAGAATTTTTTATTTCAAATTTCGTGCAAAATGCATTCTTGAGCAACGTTTTACTTGTTTTTAGATGCATCTAGTCAACAGGGGGAGACCGCCCCCGTCTTCTAATGGAAATGGCGAACTCGTTAATTTAAACATTTTATGTCTAAAATGGCATATCTTTTGAAATTGCACCGGCACGACGTTATATTTAGGCGATCTTGAAGCTGTTTTCCGGCGTCCACAAAAAAATCCCTGCGGCTTCGCGTCGGGCGATCGGTAAATTGTTGTGTCGAGCTACATGCATGCGATGACGTTAAGCCCGCATAAGCCGGTGTCACGACAGTCGAGTCTCGAGTCTGCGATTCTAAAGACCAGGTGACGGACGGACTGACTGTGTCTGGGCATAGGCCTACCGTATAGGGCGGTGAAATTGATCGTCGAATGTACGCACGAACGCTGCATCAACAGATGCTGCAGTCTGTCGTCACTCAGTCGCTATGCAATCACTGCAGAGCAGTCGCTAATCTGCTCTCGGACTGTTGCAGTCGCCGCCGCCGAGCAACGAAAATTGATTGCCACTGCGCAAGCCGCCAGCCAGGCTGCGCGCCACTCACGCTAACAAGCTTCGAAAACTAAATCCATATAGCCTACACGTACGGGTACACAACTTGCTCCGTAAGGAATTATAGTTACGGTCGTTTTACGCATTATCACCGGCACAGAGCTTCCCTACCATCGGTCAACAGTACGCAGTCGGCTGCATTTACGGTCCCGCATTTTACAGTCGCATATTTTCAGCGTCCCTGCGCCTTTGCTAAATTTACTGAAAGTCAATACGTTTAACGTAGCCCAGACGCTCGCTGATGCACAAGCAATAGTCAGTCTGTCAGTCAGAAACGAATCTGGAAAGTGGAAACAGGACACGTTGGTAATGTGCGACGCAAATCCAGTTATTTCGGCTCTGCTGCACGGTCGACTTGCACCATCGTAAAGTAGCGCGCAGCTGCGTTGAATCGCTCGCCTCTGACGTCTGGATTCCGTGGCTCCTGATTGCAGCCCGATCTTCTGCTTTCTGCCTGTAAATTAGTTCGCCAGTCGACAGAAAGACAGTCGGCAAATAGTGACGCCTGGTCTGTAGACGGTTGGTCTGGTCGACCGACCGCATGTAGGCCTAAGCCCCAGCTCCACAAGGCCTACTTCTCGATTTATCCCCGATTAGTAAGCCGTACAACAAATCCACCACACAAATTGAAGTGGGTGGAATCTGGACGACAACCGGACTTCACGGTCGAAGACCCGCTCGGCGCTTTTAACGTAGCTGCTGCTAGCAGTTGATTGCAATGCGTGCTGAGAGGGCGCTAGTTTACGAGTGCATCGATCGACGCAGGGCAAAGCAATCGTCTGCACGGCTGATCTACTGCGACCGCAGCTGCAGACGCTACTCTTATGATCCGGTGTAGACACCGGCCGGCGCTACTGGCCGGCGCTACTCGCCGCAGTGTTAAATCACTTCAATTATTTTATACCGGCGCCGCGGAATGCCATGAACCCACTCTGTACTGTAATTCACATCTGCTCATTATCATGGGTCGCCCAGCCTCAGTGGACAAATTGCCTGTCTGGCGACCCGCCACAAGAATGCCAATGCGGTTGGGCTTAACTGCATGCTTACATTGCTCGGACTGCAGTGTTTGCGGCAAATAAATCCCTTTTATTTATTTCTTTCTTTTCTTCCTCTCGTTTTCTAGCAACGACCCATCGACAACGGCAGCACGGCTTTTTTAGGCAACGCGTACCGGTCGAGCTTATGCTACGAGTTGTATTGTCTGTCTGTCTGTCTGTCTGTCCGTCGTCTGTCTGTCCGTTCCGCCGTAATGGATGTAATTGTGGCTAAGCGTTAGGTCGCGGAGAAAAACTTTTTACACGAGTAATTAGCGCTGTGTCTTAAATCTACGCTTGCAAAATTTGAGCGATTTAGTGCAAGGAGAACATTTTCAAATTCGGAGTTGAATGCAGGGATTGGAGTTGGTAGGAAATGTGTGTTTTTCAACGGAAAACTGGACATATGTCGGAAACAGCGAGAGATAGGGCCAAGTAGATAGATATATAGATAGATAGTTGGCTATCAATCACTAATAGAAAGTGGCATACGCCCTATCAGATGAGATAAAGATCATCGACCTTGGATAACCTTGAAGGTCACTGACAACCAGTACGGTCGGCTATCTTGCGACAGCTGGGCTTCTTGTGTAACTTTCTACTTTAACACTGGTCGTCTTCGTTTATCTAGCAGTTGCAAATAAATAGCATTGAGTCTTTATCCTTAGGAAATGACAGCTGTATCAAGCCTGTTGTATAGGCCCTAGGCCTAGTCGTTAGATAGCAGCACTATTCTCGGCGGAGGTCTGAGATCTCTGATCGCTTCTATTATATTATTATTATTACTAATGATATCATTAATCAGGGTTTGTGAAACACTGTTGCTCATGCATGCAGCTGGCAAATACCTCGCGGCAAATTCGTCTCTGCCATTCTATAACATAACGGCACCAATCGATCCTTATTTCGCGATCACATCGTTCGTTAATATTCTTGGCCACGAGGAGAGTTCTTACATCTTTTCTGCTTCTTCACGCCATCTCAGTCACCGTGACAGTTCCATCACGAGGTAATTTAGCGTGGAGACTGAGCTAGGCAGGACCGCCCCCATTCATCCCTATGCAGGAGACAGCTAGGGCACAGACAACCCCCACGACAAACCTCCTGTGACAAACCCCTCATATGCGCCATATTTCCGTACCTTACTGTATACTGTTCATATTTATCGCCACAAGTCTGACCGCATCAGGAACTCAACAAACTTCATTCATCGCTTGACTATTAGTCTACAGACAAATTGATAAAAGAAGCATATGTTTTACGTATAGGCTACAGCACAAACTAATTACAAAAAACGTATTGACGTATATAGATAGGAAGCTGTCAAAACGGAGTACAGTTGAAAGCGCACGCTTACCGATGGAGGGGCTTTAGTCGTAGGGGTTATTGTCCATACTAGCCTACCCTCTTCCCCCAGGGAAATGCCGGAAGACAGAACGTCATCTTAACGACGTTACGACGTCCTGTTGCGCTGCTCTTGTAGTGCTATAGCCTATATGTACGACTCTGCAGACTGTCGCAACTCATATACTCGCATATACGTCTACAGCGCGTGCAAATGTATATACATGTTTTGCTTTATACAGTATTGCTTGGACTGCATCTGTGGCAAATGCATTACTTCATTTCTTTCTTTTTTTCTCTCGTTTTCTATGTAACAATACATCAGTAATCGCAGCCTTGGTTTTTAGACCCATCAATTCTACCCTTTGTCTCATGTGGCAGCAAACTGTAGACGGTTGAAACTCGACGCATTTTCAGCTGCACGCATAACATGCTCTGCATGCCTTCTGTCGATTCTAGCAATTTTGGCCACGATATTTAAACCGTCTACATGTACGTGCCTTACCTGGTAATAAAGTGGAGAATTTATTTCTTAACGAACAAACCAGTGAAACGGATGATCGAAAGTAATCAATCAACATAGCCTACTTTCTATCGTACATAATGTAAGCATATTTGCTTTTTTTCGTTCATCCAGCGGAAGAACTGAGGTGTTTTCATATTTTATTAACACACTTTCACCTTCTGATTCTGATCTTTTCGCGTGTATCCAGGAGGACTTCATTAAAATTAGGCTTGCGTCAGACAGTCATAAATAAATAAACGCCTCAAAAGACGATCTACCTTGGCTTACATTCACTGTTTTCGGGAACCCTGGGACTTTTATCTGGATTAGTGACGTAAAATCGTTTCGGAGCCAACGGCTCATGCACAGAGCGGCACCAGCATACACTGCGAGAATACGTACGTACGCAGGATTAGTGCATCGCGCGATGATTCTGTTGCCCAATTCTGTGTTTTCTCGGATTACTGATGACATTTTTTTTGTTTTGGCTAATCCGCGAGGATAATTCACCAGTGCAAGTCAACACGCTGCTGTCGGACATAGGCCTACAGTGTAAGTCTTATACCCTGTTTACACGATCAAGTTGGCTTGATGTTTGCTCGATCGTGTAAACGGGGTATTACTTGGTCATCTAAAGCAGTGGATAAATAGCCTAGATACAGAGCAATTTATACTGTAATCATCTGCAGCCAGGTGCATAATTGTACAAATTCGGCGGCGTTTGTTACGTTAACCCAATCTGCGAACGCCTTTCATTGAATCGCTCGTGTAGCCTACGTACACTTCAAACACTTGTCCAGAACCTTTTGTTCCGCAGTTTTTATATGTCACAAAACTGTCTATTTTTTACTCGCTTGCTTATTGTAGGCCTAAATCCACAATCCCACATTATTTCCGCACTGCAGTCACTGTCGGTCTGTCGCAAGTCTTTCCTGTTTCGTCTCTCTGATCACGCCGAGTCCTAGAAGTAATAGTGACGATTTAGGCCACATTAAACCTCATTATGACGTTTGACAACAACGACGATGACGACGAAATCAATGACAAGATAATTAGTTATGAATGACATACTGTCGAGACGGCACTGACAGTTGTTGCTGCCGTCGGATGATGATTGCAAAGTTGTATTTGCGCCGGTCTGACGTCGAAATCTGCAGTCCAATATCGGCACTGTATCTCCAGAATGCAGCACGTCACCGCTGCCTGACCGGCCTTCGCCCCGAGCACCGCTGCCGCTGGCGCTGGTGGTCCGCTCCCGGGTGCGTCCCGGGACTGCCAGTTCATCCTCTGACGACGAAGGTTCCTCCGAGTCGCCCGTGTAGATGAGCTTCAGGTAGGACGGGTAGTTGGTCGCACCCTCGGCCACCATCCGCGCTATCTTCTCACGCGTCGACGTGCGCCGCCGACTGCCTGCGCCACCAACTCCGGAACCGGAAGCGCTGGCGGAAATCACGTGATCTGCAGCGCCGGAAGTAACATGGCGACGCGCGTGCACCGCCACTGCCGGTTCCATTCGCCGCGGCTTCTGGATAAAAGTGATGGTCGAAAATTTACTTCGCGTTCGCTATTTTCAGCAGTCTGGCTTTTGAATGGCCGGTGAACTTGACGATTGGAAGACAGTTTTTTAACTTCGCTTATACACGGTCCGCACGCACCAGTTTTCAGCAGTAGCAGGACAAATAGCAACAAAGTATCAAAGCTATATGCTGTTATTGACGTTGCCGTCGCGCGGATAGACCGGCGCAATATCCAACAACGCACCTGTTCACCAGTCCTGTTCTCACCTGCCCAGTAAACTAATCAACGGGGCGATGACGCGAGTAACGAACGCATTAACGAACGCTGAGGTCGTTAAATATAGCGTGCGTCTGACACGCAGGCAGTCTGCAACCGCTGTCTGCATGGCGTCGCACGCACCAAGCATGGAACTACACCGCAGACTCCGCCGCTCGCACACAGACGATAGAGATGTACATGCGTTAAACGAAAAACGATCAGATACCATACGATAGGCCTACACGACGAAAATTTCCCGCTGGCTGCCGGATAAATAGCCGAACCTTGTAGGTCTGGATATTTGTCTGACAACCATATGAATAGCCGCTAGGCTATTGTGATACCGATAACCTGTGCCAAACATTTATCAAGTTCAACAACTTTTAACACAAATAGGCCTACTATTGCATTATGGCAATAAACGACTAACGACGTATACACTAAAATTATTCCATTAAAATTTACAAGTCAGAACGGCTACAATCAACCACCATCAGTAGAACCACAACGGCTGATATGCCTGTCATCTGTTGTTTACTCTGCACAAAAGTGGTCAGAGGTTAAAAGGTAAAAAAGAGTTTATTGAAGGATAACAAAATTATTTAAAAGTTTGGCAAAATCAACAATTCGCAACTCACTAACAGCGGCACGCTGCTGCTGCTGCTGATCAGCTGAAAGCATCATTCACAATGTCCAGCGTTTATGCTTTCACTAAATTACCATTTGCCACACCGATATGATATTAAATCCATTATGTCGACCTTTTAGCTTGTCCCTTTTCTTATTATTATTCGCTTTCCCAAATAGTCAACGCTTCAACAGACATGTCTCCAGAGAGCACTTTAATGGAGTAGGCCTAGGCCCTACATACACACTATAGAGACGTAGTGCTCGAGACAGGCCTATAGCAATACTAGAAGGCGCTCCTAAGAGTGCATATCTCCGCAAAGTGAAGTAATTTAAACATTACAACAACAACAACAACTACTACTACTACATTGTGACCATGAGTCTATCTGACACCGTTATGGAGATATGGCGCCTCAAAGATAATGGGGTCACGACCTTGACATTTCGGGGTCACGTGACGTCATCGGTCACGTGACCATTCGACTCGCGGTGGTCGACTTCCTATGGGTGGTCCATTGCGACCATGCGTCTATCTGGTACCGTTATGATATATGGCGCCTCAAAGTAAATGTACACACACACACACAAACGGAATGACGGACACAACGACGGACAGAACGACCAACCTCATAATCTCCTCCAGTGTTCACTACGTTCACACTTGGCGGAGATAATAAAAGCGCGACTGTGGAATAAGCGACAGAGGCCACCGACCGGCACAGATCACTACAGACAAGGTCAATGACGGATCAATAGTGCTTATGTGCCACGCGTACTAGACCTACTAGACTGGCTGACTGAGTCATGCGCCACTGCCTGAGCTTATCGATGGCACACAGTCATCTCCTGCGTGGAATCACCGCGATGATTGCCAACAGCCGCTGCAGCAGCGTCTATACGACTGCCGATAAGCTGTCGCTGTCATTGTCGCGTCGGTGCATTGCTTGACATAGGGGCCTAGCCTAAATGCACGACAGTAATCAACTTCGGGCTATAGGCCTATGTGCATTTATTGGAAAACAAAAAGAAAGAAGTCTTTTAGTACACTAAAAACCCATACAAAATTTCAAGTACCTCTGTTAGGCCCTACGTTATTTGACGGAACAGCTTGCCTGCTGACCGAATTGACAATGGTTTCTTTCCGAAGTTCAAAACTTCTAATGATCTTTAAAACTCATCAATCTCCCTTTGTCTCGTGCAGCGACCTCTGCACTGGCTTTTTGTGCTAAATGTTCGTTTTACTGTTATTTTTGGTTTTATTTTTTAGGCTATGGCAACTGTAAGCGCACTTTGCCTTTGCATCTGGTTTGCAAGTTGCAACTACAAACCAAAATAACACTAATTCTCTGTTATTGTCCTTGCAACGAATAGAGAGTGGGCCAAAAATCTAAGCTAGGCCTACTTTACCATATATCTTCGATAAATATTGACTATTTTTACTATAAACATTGTTGGTTTTCGGATATTTGTTTTACAAGGTAGTGTAGCAACATAATAATTGTTGTGTGCATGCCACTGAGTAACAAATTTCTTTCTACTAGTAAAAAAAGAGGAAAATTAGTCAATATTTAGCGAAGATATGGAAAAAGTTTTATTAGCCTACACTGTAAATGTGGAGCTTGTTTGAGTTGGACGCGGCTTCCGCGTTTATAACCCAAACATTAAGCTCCACGTGTGTGAGTACCCGGCAGAATAGATATAAATACAACTCGTCGTCTGCATTGCGTGAGACGTAAATATCCTGGTGATCTTTGCAAAGCTATAAAAGCTATATTCCTTTGTGCATGCAGAGATCAGTGCAGAGCAAGCAATAGCATACGCCGCAGAACGATTGCAAAAGCAGCTCGATCGTGTAGACCTAATCAATAGCTCCCTGCAGGCCCTGATGCGGGATAAAGACATGTTTCTAAGAACGGATCGGCGCCGCAGCTTTAAATTTTTTATGCGATCGCTCGTGCAGTTGATGCGACTAATCCCCTCGAGCGTCGTCAGCTAATGCAATAATCCACTAACAGTGACCACGGATTAACGGAGCAGATGACACCTTCGTCTGTCTACAGCAGCTGAAAGAATGTATGCAATGGCTCATTACAATTCACAATTACAGCTCACAGCACCGACAGCTTTTTAAATGTCTTTCCTTAGCAACAGACACTAAAACGCAGATGCATTCAGACAGTTTAATTAAGTAGTGCCAGTGATGATGGAATGACAATTTCTCTTGACCTTATCGAAGCATAACCCTACCGCACAAATGTTATAAATGGTATTAAGTAATCAAACGGTATTAATAGAGCAATATGCAAACAACAGAGGCCCTGTTCAGGAGGTCAGGGGGGCCCTGTTCAGGAGGTCAGGGGGGCAAAGCCCTCCTGATGCTGAAACACTTCTAGCTTTTGTACATTCAATGGAAGCCACAAATTTGCCTGCTTTTTGATATTTGGAAACGTAAAAAATCACAGATAGGCCTATCTGCAGTATGCATGATCCAAGACCATTTTCCCTGACTTTTCAAAAAATATATTTTTCCCTGAGCAAACAAATTCCCTGAATTTTTACAGCTATTCCTGACCTGTAAAAACCGTGGTAACACAGTGTGAAAAAAGGCTCACCATCCCAATTAACAACTTAATCCTGGACTGAGAACAAAATCTGAATGAGAATTACCAAAAAAGTGAAATAGCAAGAATTACAGATAGCTTAATTAAACTTTTATTTTCAATCAAACTGCGTTCACGGTAAGTTAATCAAACAATCACAACAAAATTAAACTAATTTGCACGAAATGTGTTTTATCCTTAGTTGAAATGATGCAATGGGCATACAGGCTTCTGAAAGAAAAATTAGAAAACTTTAAAAAAAAACTCTTAATTGCTACTGTTCCAGCTAAGGCTAAGTTAATGCTTCGTATAATCACAACACCATCGTGCGTGCAACTGCATTACGAAAGTTGGGGCGTGCACTTCGATCGATCGTCCCTTTTCCCCTTTCTCCCTTCGTATCTCGTTTGCCTTTGCTCATTTCTTCTTTTCCCTCATCCCCTTCATTCAGCTGAGAATCAGGAAAGTTCAGTAAGTGCCTTTAACATGTCTGACAGGAGCCAGAACACAACCTCACGTTTTGAGGCATTAACACCAAGAAAAACGCCTTTTGTGGCATTGAAATTTACGAAATGTTCTTTCAAAATAAAAAAATGAATTTTAACGACAATTATCACAATGGTGGCCTCCAAAAATTGACAGGGGCCAATGCAAAATTAGTTGCATGATCCCAAAATGTTGACAAGGAGTGCAGGCCTCCCTCGCATCCCCATGCTAGCTGCACCCATGTGTGGTCATCAACTACAGGTACACTATTAACGACCAGAAAATATACATTTTAAAAAGTAACAACAAGAAATATGAACTAATGCTCATAAGATGCGAGACACAGGTTGTCTCGGTCTCTCTCCAGTAACTTCAACCAAAATTCGCTCTTTAAAAGTATGCTGCAGCACGAAGTTGCAAAAAATTTACTAAAATCCCCTATTTCTGGATTTCAAGGTTGTCGATGTTGGTACTTCCAGAAAGCTCGTCAACAGTACTTGTTAAGATAAGCAGCATGTCTGCGCCTGCCTGCAACCATCTGCATGCTAAACAAGTCAACAGTGGTGAAGTAACAGTTTCGCAAGAGACGGTACACCTATTTGACGTATTAGGTCAATCTGCGGCGCAGTTTGTGACCACCAGTGTATTCATGCAGTTTGTGCAAATGGCTTCTGGCCTCAGTGCAAATATGGTCAATCAGTCGTGAAATGCTGAAGCGTTGCATGTCAGCATAGTGGCTCTCCACATACTCTGTACATTCAACAACATTGACTGAAAATAGAATACAGAAAAGAACGACAATGATGACAGTGGCCTATCCAGGCAGGTGATAAGAGGCAATCGCCCACACACTTCACTTGTGATTTTTGAATGCAAATTAGTGCAGCAAAACTAATAAAATTTATACATGCTACATCGGGCTTTCTCATGGCAAAAAATGTGTTAGCAGAAGCTGTAAAAGCTTCCAGCGATAGTGGGAAGGGGTCTTGCTGGTGCTCCCTCCCGAAAAACACAATCTCCACTGTCGGCCTTCAGCCTCCATTTTCGGCCCTCCGAGTCTCAGTCCACCCCCCTCCTACACTGCAACTCCAATTTCTGGCTACGTCTATGGATTATGATGCCACAAGTGGAGATAAAAACACAAAAAATAAACAATAACGATTTGCTGTACAATGTAAATCACGTTTTTATCGAGAAATTCTCCAAGGAACATTGAATGGATACAGAAACACTGTATCAAGATACTTACTATCTACAGACCCACCCATTCTTTCATAAAATCTGGCTTAGGTCTAGTTAAACAAAACATATTCAGATAAATGAAAGATTCAAAGCACCCAATCAATTACCTACTAGCTCTTGTTTAAGTGTCATATAGTCAGATAGTTTTGCAGCTCACATACTTAGCTTCCACTTGGCAATACTATTTTCTGTGAAGAGATTCTATGCCATGCTGTGTCACTGCCAATACAAAATCTGAATATTTGTTTTTCGCATTTATTGGTGCTTGAATGTCAGGCACTGATTGCTGTGTCTGCTGTTTTGTATCTTTTTGACCATTCGTGGTTGCATTGTATCAAAATATCTTATCTCATTTTATCAATCTCAAGAAACTAAAATTTACATCTATTCAATAACGAAATATACCTTTAACAGTATTGAAATATACCTTTAATAGCGGCAACTTTAACGCAGTTGAGCTGGTAGATCCCTTGTTGCGTCTTCTTTCCCACGGAAGTAGCACCAGAGAGAATTTCATCTTCACTGAAGACTTCTCTGACCAGCCTCTGCAGCAGATCCATGGCCGTAATGCCTGGCATTTGAAGGCAACTGGCGTAAAACAGACCGGAAACGAAAACACCGGAACCGGGAACCAGCTCCACCGGACAGCTCTACAGCATCAGCAAACACTAAAAACAATAAATAATATACGATGAACAATACACAAAATACAGCAATAGAGTAGTACTAATGACGAATGGCAATAATGGCAATTTAATTACGTCCGTGGATTGCTGCAGAATGGACCAAAGTGACTCAGCAAATATGAGTAGTTACAAAAAGCAAGCAGAACAGACTTATAAATAATGCTAAGTTGCAGCTGTAAAAGCATGCAATATTATCACAACCAAGTTTATTATGTGGTCGTTCTAATAAGCCACACTAAACGTTTTCCCTGTACATCCAGCTGTCTGTATGTCTGTCCATTCCATGAAGGCTGCAAACTCAAAAATACAAATGCATAAAAAACCATATTGGTGTCAGCATTCTCTGAGACAATCATATAACAGTGGTGCGCCAATTTACAGCTCAAAAAATCAGAAACTCGAGGTCAGATTTTGGTTAGCACAGCTCTAAGCAAATGGCCACATTATAAGCCAGCACTTTGGCCTGACATTCTTTTACAGGGTGGGCCAAAAACGTGTCACTTTACTTTTGTCCATATCTTCGCCAATTATTGACCGATTTTCACAATTCTTTCAATGCCACACTGTGCAGACAATTTGTGATAATGGGATTATTATAGATCCCATCACACTGTAAATGCGTCTCTATGCTACTTTGTGAAATATCAATGAAATATGCCTACATAATGATAATAAACAAACATTTTGTTGAAAAAAAACACTTCAGACCAACATTGCAGTGAATGGTCTGTATGACACTAGACTGTGTGGGTATAACACAGTCTAGTGTTATATGAGTCATTCATCGCAATGTTGGTCTGAAGTGTTTTTTTTTCATTTACCTAAATTTTTGTTATTATCGTTAGTTTTTGCTTATTTGATATTTTGCTTGATATTTCACAAAGTAGTGCAGAAACGCATTTACCTTGTGGTGGGATATATAATAATCACAATATTGCAAATTGTCCGCAAAGTGTTCCAGTAAAAAAATTTCGAAAAATGGTCAACAATTGGCAAAGATATGGACAAAAGTAAAGTGGCATGGTATTTTATGGCACATGGTTTAGCTATCCATTGTGATCAATGGTCAGAAATTATGTGCAGTTATCACTATACATATACAATTACAGCTATCACGAATGACATTAAACAAATAGATGAAATATAACCTGCAGTGGATTTAGCTCATCTTCAAGCACAGCTGTATCCGATGTCTCACTAGGCAAGTTGAAGCCAGATAAGACATCATCATCATATGATAATGCAGGCTCGAACGTAGGATCACCACAAGACGATTTAGACACACCATCTGATGACATCGGTTGTTCCTGTTTCATGCTAAAGACATTGCTGATAACTAACTGGCTGGTGTTGTCAGCCATGCTGGAAGAGTTGCCTGGATTGATTGTACTCTGATGTTCAGACCTCTTCGACAGTTCATCATCATCATCATCAGCAGCAGCAGCAGCTGACTGCCTGCAGCACTTGGTTGACAAATATATCTCAGTAATTGCAGTGCTATCATCTTGCTGACACTGCATTTCCATGGTGTCTGTGCCAACATCACAACTGTGCATAACAGATTCTGCACTTTCCTGCTTCACAACAGCGCAATAACGTTCTTCACGATCGTGCAATATTTCCCGGTACTCTGCAACATCTTCGGTAGTTTGAAATGATGTGTTGAGGCACTGAGCCAATGAAGAACATGAGTGTGACTCTGATCTGTTGCGCTTCCGTTTCGCAGCACTACGAGAAGACGGCGGATGCACATGTGCCGTGGTTGGTTGCATGCTGTCTAGCGACTGTTTGCCATGCCGTTTCTGCTTTGGTTGGCGAGTATTCTCGACAGGCAGTGTAACGTATTTTGTTGGGTCTGACTCCGAAGCCTCAAGTTGAGAAAAATTTGCATCAACGGTACCTGAAACAGCAGCTACAGTTGGAGTCAGTGTCTCGTTAATGTTCACCAGGATTATTTCTCTCTGATCAAGCGTAATTCCAAGAAGACCTTCGACTGTTAATTCAGACTCAAACTGAAGAAAAGTCTTGCAGAGCTGAGACATTTTCTCAATCAGTTGTGTCTTCAGCTGCTGCTGCTGATCAGTGGTCAGCATCGTTTCACGCTGCAACAAATGAAACAGGCGTAACAAATTACCAGTTTAGTACAATAAAAATGACAACTGAACAAAATATAATGTTTTTAAAAACTTGTACAGTGACGACGCAGTCACACAGCTATCTTTTAACCACGAGTGACGGGCACTTCTAGCACAGAATCTAGCTTGACAGCTACTTAATACGTTATGTGAGAGTGTCCTTGCGCACTGTTAGTTACAATTAGTTTGTTTACTTTACAACTTTTGTTTACTTTTATTATTTCATTCAAAAGCGTAACTTATCCGCTCATGTGATTATTCTATTTGCTTCTGTACACAGTATCTAAGTGTCTGAGTGACATCACAGTTTGGCAGGTTCTATGAATCGTGTCTTGTACCACGAAGCATAGATCTTTATCTAACGCGTAGAAAGCTATTCGGTTTATCACAATTCCCATAATGCATCGGTCAGCATAGGAGTTCCTGTTCCGTTTCAGATGCATGATGGGAATTGTGGTACGACGACCGCCATACCCAAAGATAACATACATTGGTGCAATGGCATTTTTCCCCGGAGAGCGTTTTCACATACCTAGGATACCTACCTTGACCAAGCAATTTGTACAATTTCCTCATAAATGAACACTGGCACAAGCCCTAACCACTGACCCTATTCCTAACCCTAACCCTAGCTGACCCTAGGTATGCGAAAATGCTCTCCGGGAAAAAATGTGATTGCACCCATACATTAACCCACAATTCCCATCATGCATCTGAAATGGAACCAGAACCGACTGATGCATCATGGGAATTGTGATAAACTGAATGATGATATTTGTAGATGCTTTTGCGGCAGTAAACAAGCCCAACACTAACCATTAACCCTTACCCATAGACAAGGTGGCAGCATACTATACCACAGATATTGGTTTGCTACCCTTATAGTGAATTGTAGCCAGTTGTATCTCGTATGACATCTACGGATGAAGTCTACGGATCAATAATGTACGATGGTGCACTAACATGCTACGGTGCAATAGCGTGATGTAATTGTATGCTGCAGCGAGCTACGTGGCAGGCAGGCACAGTGCATGCGTGCTAGGCCCGGTCGGCGCATATAAAAGCACCGTCTCGTAGGTTCGCCGTCATTTGTTACTCCAACTCTCATATCCAACACAACACAGACCAAAACAAGCTGGTAGAAAAGAGAAAGCACCGCCGATTGACCCGGAAGCTACGTAGGATCACGTATCCGGAGAGCACTGCCAGATCATTCGGAAGCTACGTACCTTTCAACCAGTCGAGCTCTACAGATCGCCGGACCCGTATCTCAAAAACAATAAACACTCGCGTAAGTTCAGACAAATTGACGGATCTCCCTTGGACTGATAAGATGCATCCGTAGGGTATTGGCACCCATAGCACCATACTGGAAAGGTCAACGGATTACTGAAAACTGGTACCTGTCAGTATGGGAAGCACAGAAAGTCATCAGGCAGGCAGTGAACCAACGGTTAAATATGACGAATCAGTTGCAGCAATAGTGAATGACGGATCAGCCTCGAAACCCTCAGCTTCGCTCGGAGCTCGACATACCGTTGACGAACCTTCAAACCCAGCAGCAGTGACAGATAGCCGTCATCAAGCTTCAGATCTCATAGTATCACCGGCAGCGGTATGCCCCGGCGTAATCACCCATCAGTCTCATCAGCTATTCAAAGATAATACGGATCAGAGTGCAGTCCCAGTATGGATCGAGAAAGCTGGTTTACGTTACAGAATTATGAGCATTAAGTGCAGCAGCTGTGGCACAATAGATTTGTTTGCTGTATATATCAAATTTGCAATTCACCATTTAAAACCACTTTTGTCTTCCATTCTTTGTGTGCTGTTATATAGAATATATTTAACATGGTGTTGCCTGTTTGTTTACAGAAGCGCATGAAATGTCAGAGACATATGATACCACTGACAGCAGCTGGCTGAGGACGGTGGAAAGCCAGCTACTGGGCAAAAATTTCTTACACATTTATCACATAATTGGTCGAATCATCCTTATTGCAACTCTTGCAGCTCAGATTGGCATCCTTGACTATTACTTGATATACCTCAACAGCTTGCTGTGGTCACTCTGGCTTATTGCCGACTTTGCTGTTCTTGTACTGTTTTTGTTTTCATCAATCTTGTCCTACCGACATCTTGAAAAGCGGCCATTAACTCCAGCACCAGCTAGTCAGTCCATACGTCGGCATTTTGGTGAGCTACCACTGACCTACGTTTCATGGTTTGTTTACTCGGCCATTTTGTCGGCAAAAGTTGTGCGTCTTTATGCTTTGCCTGACAGCATTGCCCTTCAGCTGAATGAAAAATACTTCTTTGGTCCCAACATGTTACGGACAGCTATATCTCTTTCAAGTATCGTCATCTACATGCTGGTGCTGACTAGCCATGATGCCCGCTGTCATTCGAAGCAGAACATGTTCATACAGTCCATCGTTGGCAGTGTTTATTTGGATGTTCTCGACACATCCGAGTTTCTAGGAACAATGCGAGATGAGTCTCTGGTCATCAGACAGTACCACCTGGACCGAGCTATCCTTGCCATCACATGTTTCAACTTCATTCTGCCCACTGAAGGACTGTTCATGCTCGCCTGGAAGCACTTCGGAAAAGTTCCTGTACCGATAAAGTATGGAAATGATAGAATTTTACTAGTTGCGTGTTACATACTTTTTTTACCAAATTAAGTCAGGCATAAGTTTGATGCTACTTAGTTAACATACTTCATGCCAGCATCCACATTCAAGATTTGGCAAACCACTTAATGGTGTTTAGAGAAATGTTATACAGTGTGTATTCATTCAAGTAGCTTTAACTTTTGTTTCAAAAAGTAGGAATCATGATTGGGTTTATAAATATATGCACATGAAACATATGCAAACGGCCTTGTATGTTATGCATGCTTTGGAAAAAAATTTGGAGTACTGCTGATAATGCAATGACAACAATGGGTCACTTCACTTTTTGACATAAGACTTTCGCTGAGTCTTCGCTGAGCGAAAGCTAAAGCTGAACGCTAAAGTCTGTACTTAGACCACAGTTCAACTAAACTGGTCTAAGTCTACTGACTTAGACCAAAACAATTAAAATGGCGGAAAACCCGTAAACCTGACAGGAAATAAATCAACCATTTACGCTTGGACTTGCTTATTTAATTGCGACGTGCACGCAAATAAAGTAATTACGTA
>Ga0209367_1000903_pt1 | contig 33765 bp, 20 predicted proteins | sample WorMetLIZISLAND2_FD_187412 | JGI IMG/M metagenome (GOLD analysis project Ga0209367, IMG submission 187412) | Marine gutless worms symbiont microbial communities from Max Planck institute for Marine Microbiology, Germany - Olavius geniculatus... ... | reverse complement strand
GGGACCGGAGGGCGGACGGACGGACGGACGGACGGACGGACGAAGGGAGAAATTTAATCATGAAACTTTTATGAGGCGGCGGCGGGCATGCTAACGATACGGCGACAGATTGCGAAGCGACGACGCACGGAAATAATTCGCAATTTGCAGTTGAAGGGTGCCGCCGCGGCCTGGCCTGCCATGACGCCAGCAGTGGCGCCCAGTGCTGCACGCGAGGCGCTGGGTGGGCTGCGTCGATTGAGACAATATCCTCCGGCTAGTTGCCTGCCGCACGGAAGCTGTCGAGAGAGACTGAGACCTGGTCACTGGAGACGACGACAACGACGACGTTTGATGTCAGTCACTTCTGACACACTCACTGCGCGAATCAACGACTTAATTCGCCCGCCGCTCGACTGCACATGATTTGATCTCTTAAAATAACACAAAAAACTTGAAACAGTGCTCCTCCCCAGAAAAATTGTTTTAGATTTTAAGGTCAAAATGGCGTATTTTCGTTGACTCTGTGCTAAATTTCGTTTTTTTTCTATATGACCATAACAGTATAGAAATACAGTAGTAATACAAAGACTGCCATGGAGATTGACTTGCATGCAATAAAAAGCGTTATTCAAGAACGTCTATTCTCTTACGTCCTTGGAGCAATCCCGCCAAACTCAAGGTAAGGCGCCGCAGGCGTCGACGGGGAGGAGAATGGGGAGAGAGTATCCCTCTCCCCAGCCGACTAGAAACTCTGGAGGAACGCCATGAGCTCTCCCAACGGAGTCCAGGGCGGAGCCCCGGCGAAAAACGAATTTGGTGCATTCTAAGCGTCACAGAACCCTTCTGGTTGCAAGAATAGGTTGACTAAATATTACGAAAAATGCAAAATAATAATAATAGTCAACTCCCCCCCCCTAATTTTCCAAAAACCTTTCCTGTTTTTGTAGCGTTTGCTTCAATTAGGTTTATATTGTTTTAACTCTTCTGGCGTTATTTGTTGTTTATTGTTACTTACTCTTACGTAGGCATAGCCTATTGGAGTCACAAAAAGCGAACTAGCCCCAAGGGCCAAAAACTGAGGCCAAAAGCCGAAAACAAAGGTGGACTTCTTAGGGAGAAGTTTGTCGCCGGGGCGCAGCTCCGAAAGCAAACGGTTTTGGGCATGAAAACCCTCTGAAATGCATACATTGAGTATAAATTTTATTAGTTTTACTGCAGAAATGCACTGCATGTGCATATGCTAGGCAAAAAAGGCGACTTCGGCATCTTGGGGGCATGGCCCCTTTGCCCCCCCCCTAAATCCGCCTATATCCCGTGATCACACTCGAACGCGTCACTACACTAAAGAAACACAACATTTTACCTTGTAAAATCTGGTCAGATTTAATGAGCGAGTTACAAAATCAGTACTTATGGTAACTTTCACAATACTCTAAAGTTTATTGCACGTATCATCGTCATATCATATCATCATATCATATCACATCACTTGCTACGGCTCCCCTCATCCGTAGCACAGGGGCGCCACAATATACAACAAACATTAGGCTTATACTAACACATGCATATATTCCACGATAAGTAATGTTTACCATATTTCAAGTTTCCCACGGATGCGAAGATAACGTAGGCTATATTGCAAACTGGTTAATATCTAATAAATCAGTCAATTAATCAATCAACAAATAACCACTGACAAATCTGGCAAGGGGTGTAGGCCCCTACAATGAGTGCCTTAAAGCTAAGATGAAAACATAAGGATAATGTACGAATTTTAAAAACTTGAATCAAAGATAAAAAAAGAAATCTCGCGGAAACAACTTACTGTTTTTAAATTTCGTTTAAAAGACTTTGTCACAAGTAGGCCTACATTGAAGCGACGATAGCAGACTGTTCCACGCAGCCTGTGTAACGTATGAAAACGATGTTGTCCGGACAATAGCCGCGATTGTGAAAGTTATGAAAGTGCGAGTGTTAGGAGCTTACTTTTTATGGGTCATTCTGTGACACAGTGCACACTCAGTTAAAGTTTACAAATGTTTTTAAGCCCAACCAGGTAGGTTTTTGATTTTACTGGTTTTTGGGTTTTGAGTTTTGGGTTTTTTAAATTAAACCGTTCTTATAAAAAAGCCCAATTTTGGGATTTGTATGGGTTTTCAGTTGTCTGATTCATACGAGTATCTGTCCGGGTGTCTTAACCCTGCATTCAGTGCACCTAGTGCACCATAACAGCTATGATATTAGTACCGACTGTCATGGATGGTGTAAGAAAATAAGCTTAGAGTGGCCTTTTATCAGTCAACATGAACCTGTCAACTTTGAGAAGCATCGAAGACTAAGCCGCATTAAATTTAGTTTCCAAGAAAGTTTTTTTTATAAGAAACACAACATTCTGTTAAGTAGACTATAATCTGCTCAAAGTTGCAGAAACTAGCAAAATAATAAGCAAAATAATCCATGTCATACGACGCATGTCATCATGCTAATACTCTCACCAGTCAGTGGTTGCACATTTGCACATTATAGCATTCTGTCTTTTACATGCCTCAAAGCTTCGCAACTTTCAATCGTCTCAAATCAGTCTTCAAAATACGGAAAACAAATGACGTAAAGGTAACGTCCGAAAGCGGCACGTAAAATGCGTTACATAGGTTAGGTATGTTGTTTATCCTCTACTATCCAACGTTTTGCCACAGAAATTTTTGTCTTACACCGGCTATCTAGACTATTTTCATAAGTGGAAAGAGGACTTAGGTCGTAGCTAGGTACTTTTGGCATGGAATTATGTCAGAGGAAATGTGGCAAAAACTTTGGATAGTAGGCTATATGACAAATCACAATTATTACAACGTATATTTTTGGCCGACCGTTAGGTAGAGCCTTGGGTTCGATGTGTCGTCTGTCTGTCTCTCGTCGTCCGTCGTCGTCTGTAACGCATGTATTATGGCTGGGTAGCAGACGATTTGTACCACGCCTTTGTTTCTTGGAATCTGACGATTCGTACCACGGCGAGAGATGGGGGCTGAGCTCTTTGTTATTGGCTATAAGGGCATACAGCCGGCCTTATGAACTAAACTAAACCTTACGACGTAAAGGGTCGGCGATGGTACTGTTGAATAGGGCGATGACAAGTTCGTATAGGCTGTCAACAGTAACCATGTCTCGGTCTGCAGCTGTTTAACCGCAATTGTGAATGTAAAGTTGCTGCATGCAGCCATCACCCATGTTCGCCGAATTACCGTATCGTATCCTAGTGTTACTGTAGCGTCCGGTATAGCAGCGTCACCATAGCGTGTATGGTACCGCAGTGCTTCTAGGAAATCGGTTTCTTTCAGTGACCAGAAATCAGACGCTGCCCTTCGGATATATGCGATACGGTCGGCCCACCCTGGGCTTCTTGTATTCAAGAGTTGTTTTTCGTTTCTGCAGTCCGTGAGATATCGTCAGGCGTCGTAAGACGGACAAGAAGTGAAGTGTCTCTGACAGCAGCTGCTGTAGCCCCGGGAGTTGGTTGGATGTGTGACCGTGTCCGTGTCTGATGTGTTTGTGTGACCATCTCATGATCTCAGTCAGTCGTCGCGATGTCATCATGGGGCGCGGTGGTCACTCACTGTTCAGTCTGGACTCACGCGATGCATGCTGTATCCAACTCGCACGCCACAGCTCAGGTCGTCGCGCGTCGGTCGGACGTCCTAGCGAGCGTGCATGTGCCCGGCGAATGGGCCTGTCAATAGATAATTGATGGACCGTTTTATTCCGTGTAGCTGAAAGCCGGCGACGCGCGTAATGGGTCCCCGATCGCCGTGCCGACGCCCGGCGCCTAATGGAACGGACGGACGGACGGAACGATGCTGCTGCTGTGACTGCGGCTGCGGCTGCTGCTTCGCTCTCTTCAATTACCCCGCTCCGCTCACTCTGCTCGGTCGCATGCTTACCGGCGGCGCCGGTGACGACATGGCTGCTGGCTTGATGTGTCGGGCGGGCGAATGTTATGCTGCAGCTGACGCTGCTGCTGCAGCGGGTGGTCGGGATGAAGGATGCGCCGGTGACTGAGTGAGATGCGCAGACGAGATGCTGCAGTATTTCTTGTAGCGTGTCGGTGGGTCGTCGGCGTCGCCGTGGCTGACAAACTGCCACCACAGTGAGTCTCTCGTTCTCCCCTCCCTTCTTCCCTCCTTCCCTCATCACACCCTGTGTATACTGACCGCATTGTCACGCTAGTGTCACCGTGGCACAACTGCAGCGCTCCAATTTCGCACCAGAAATGGGTCCCTCGCAAATAAACGAAAGAAAACGATGAAAAAATTACGACAATCGGACGTTCGTTCCACTTTCGTGAAAAACAGGTAAGCACAGAAACGAAATAAAACGAGGAAAGAACAAAATCTGGTTTCTAGAAAAGTCTGGGGGTGTTGTTGGACATTTTGTTTGTTGTACGGCTTTTATTGTTCTCTACGAATGCTTGCACATTAATTTTTTTACTTTAACTTGACACACTTAGAAATACATATAATAATCGTACGTGTAGGGTATGCCAATTAAAACAATCCCACAAGAAAACTTTATCTGACAAAAAATGTAGAATTTTTTTTCACTAAATTCACAACATTTACACAAGAGGATTTACGCCACATTATTATATCGTTTAAATTTCATCACAATAATTTGCTTTATTTGCAAATTATAACTATTTAAAAGTAAGCATTTATTTTTCAAAGTTAACATTTTGAACGATAAAACAGCAGTGTTAATATTTAATCGTACAATGTATTTACATATAGTTTACACGCCAAAATCCTTTGAAATGTGATGCTGTTTTTGACGTCATTGCTAGTCGTTGTGACATTATTCATAGGATTCAGGACAATTTTGCTATCTGTAGTTTTACGATAGATGAATCGAACAATAAAGACAGTATGTGTATGCAAACACTTTTCGAGCAATGATTTGAAAATAAAAAGATAAAGTAATTTGAACAAAGCTCATAAGACGCGCGACAGCCTAGCAGTTCAACTTCTTATTTGCAGGTTGTCTTGATCTATCTCATCCAATTTCGTCCCAATTCACTCTTGAAATCTGCACCGCAGCCGAAAATTGCAAAAAAAACATGAAACCCCACTATTTTGCGGGTTCAAGGTCATTTAAAGTCATTAACGTTGACATTAATAAAAAGCTTGTCGTTATTGCTTGTTATGGTAAGCAGCATGTCTGTGCCTATCTGCAATCGTTTTCACGCTACACGAGCCAATAGCGGTAAAATAACCACTTTTTAATGGAGCAGCCGTCTTTGACGTCCGCTTGCGCAGGCCTCCTTAAATCTAGGGGGTCGGAACTTGAGCTACTAAAATCCCCGTTTTATGCAGAAAATTTCATGTGCAGATTGTCTTAGTCTATCTCCAGCCATTTCGTCGCAATTCACTGTTCTTTTTGGAGGGAGAGGGGATCAGGGTCGTTCAAGGTCATCGATATTGATAAATATAAAAAGCCCGTCACCAGTGCTTGTTATGATATTCAGCAAGTCTGTACATATCTGCAACTGTTTTCACACTCCACGAGCCAATAGCGGCAAAATAACGTTTTTAGGGCGTATCCCTCTTTGACGCTCTCGTTCGAGGGAAAGCCTTTCATCCAGGGGCACGAAATTTTGTCACTACAACTAGAGTCATTAGGGCAGCTCACAGTGAAGATTTAGTAATCCTAGCTTACACCGTTTTGATACAGATCTAGAGTGTAACGGACGGACAGATGGACAGAGGGACGCTTAGGCTAGCTAAGACGCTGGAAATATTCTGCTGTCGCGCGTAAAAACAAATAATGACAAAATTAAAGCTTGAGCTCTTTACAGATAAGTTTTGACTGTTGATTAAAATTTCTACTAAGTTTGATTTTTTCCGTGAATATTCAATGTGCACTGTATCTTCGTCTGAAAAGCAAACTAACTCTAAACCGTTGTAACTATTGAACGGTGCACTGCACGAGTTGCTGTAACGAAATGTAGAAAGGTACGGTATGTGTGACGTGAATTATCCTCTTAAGTGCTCTGAATTTTGATGAAAATCGAAATCTGTTACATTTCTGGAAATAGAAAACGTATTGTTATCTGTCCCATTGCTATAGTACTAGCGTCTGTCTGTCTATCTGTTTGTCTGCGCGCACTCCTACAGCTACAATATTTGTTTGATTTTGGTAAAATTTTGCACAGTGATTCGGGTTCCCAAAAGTAAAATCTAGTTTGTTTGGGGGTGTTGGGGGTGAAATCCAATCAATTTTCTTTCATTTTGCCCCAATTTTTACCCAATTTTTTATTCTCGTAATGCATTTTCAATGGGAAAGTTCTAATACCACAAAATGGAGGCCCGATGACAAACTAACTGGACGACGTGAGCAGCCTCCCTCTGTACGTTCTCATAAAACTGTTGCATCAAGTGGCTGCAATTGCGCAGCCTGCATACATGCAAAGTTCTGCAGAAGTGACGTGCCTACAGTAGATCGTCGAGTCAAAGCTGAACAAACTTTGCTGCGCAATTGCAGTCATTTGTACAGTTCAGGTTTTACAATGCAGAATAGTTGAGAGCAGGCCTGAGTTTCATGCGCATGTTGCTGCATGCGTTCAGTGCTATAGAGCTCGCTGGTTACTTTACTGCGTTCCGGATGTTTCTTAATTGATTTTTATTGTAAACTTATAAATTCATCTAAATAATAATGAACAATACTGATGTTAATTCGAATTTGAAGTATTTTGACGTTTTCTTTATTTTGGTGTGTGTTGCGATGTTGGAATAGGGCCTACAGTTTTTTTTCTTATGTCGCTCAGTCGGTTGTCGTCCACTTGGTTTGTCGCCCAGATGATCGTAGACCCTAAGTGCTATCGCGCGTAAAAACCAGCTTTTGAATTTCTGGAACAGCTTTGGAGATCCTGAAACTAGAGACTGAAGACTTCGAGACAGCTTGCGTCGTTTTGATAGGGTCGCAGGGTACAAAACATGCACACGGACAGAAAGGCGGACAGATATCTTTGATATAGCTAAGACATAACATCTGTATAACAAGATATATGCTCGTAAAACTCACTGAAGCCGATGGGTCGTTTTATTTTATAATTAACTCAGTTCGTATATAAAACAAGCCGGTAGGCGAAATGGTTTTCGAGCTGCAGTGCGAAGCCACAGCCGACCACAGCTGATATCGATACGGAGCGAACAGACAGCAGACGCGGAGACACGACCACAGACACGGTGCCTGATAATAAGGGTCGCTATATAGCTTGCAGCTCGCGAGGCATAAGTCCAACTTTCGTACGAAAGAGCACACATGCAGACGCTTTTATTTTGAGGTAGGAAGAAGTAGCTCGCCCAATTTAATGCATTTTAACTTGCTCACAACCGACCCCTGTTACTATTGTAGCGAAGATGTAGATGCTGTTGATGCTATTACCTGAACACGCGACTCGGTAAGACCAATGCGCAGAGCAAGTTCCTCTCGCATGAAGATGTCCGGGTAGTGCGTCTTGCCGAACGAGCGTTCCAGTTCGTTGAGCTGAGCCGGAGTAAAGCGCGTCCGATGTCGTTTCTGTTTGGCCGGTTTGTCCAACTCGGCGGCAGCGGCGGCGCTACTCGGAGGTACTGACGGCTGGTCTCGGCCAGAGGCCGGGGTTTTCAGCGGCGGGTGGCTGGTAGAAGTGCCTGACGTCGTCCCTGACGCCGTTCTAGCAGCGCCCCCCGTGTAGCCGCTCGACGAGGTGGAGTTGGTGTGCTGCGACGTGCCGTCGACACGCCGCTCCGGCTGCTGCTGCTGCCGCTGCTGATCGTGGTGGTGGTGATGGTGATGATGATGATGGTGCGGCGACTGTGGGCGATGTGATGGCGCAGCCGGTGGTGGTAGACATCGCGTAGAGGTCGACGTCGAAAGCGACTGGTCAGCGGTTGAGCGCTCGTGTCGGCAGTCCTTGTATTGCGCGTAGACTTGCTGCAGTCCGGCGCGATGCCCTGTCGTCTCCAGCAGCAGGTCGCGACATCCCGACACCAGACCAACTTCCGCTATAAAACAACCACGAGAAGAAAACACAACTTATCATATTTAAACCTGGAAGTCTGAGCGAAGCCGAAGACGCATAGCAAGCGGCATGAGCTATCCGCAAAATATTTGAGTCGAATTTTGTTAGAGCCAGACTGCCAGAAAAGTTTAAACGAGCGACTCCCACGATGGTTCATCCCATGATACGTCTAATTGTAATAATCGACTTACTGTGTGAAGTGCAGCACCAAACTCGGGGCATTCTTCATTTTTGGTTTTGGTCGAAAGTAAAAGTTTCACTTTTGGTCGACCTTTAAAGAGAACTAATAGAGTGTTATTATACGGCACCCCATGCACTAAGAGGCCGCGTTGCTCCTGTTGCATCCCGCTTGTCTGTGCAGCTGTTTGTTCTTCTGATTTTCTGCAGTAGCTTCAATTCAAAAAAAGTTCGTGAAAAATTTACATTTGATATACGTTCAGGCTACTCGTGGCATGGCCATTATTAGGCGAAATCGTGAAATCGCTCCAGCGCAAACGATTTTGCTCATACATACATGTAAGTACCCATTTCTGCATGGGCCCTATAGCATGCTCTGCGTGGACTTAACTGCACTCCAACGCTATAGATTGGGCCTGAACGATTTTGGGTAATAGCCTAATGACCATGCCACTGTTTTAAACCGTTAGATGAATTTAAATGCTATTTTTAGAGACATTTGTGAGGTCCAGTGACACATTGTATTAGATGGCGAGCTCAGATTTTCACGGAAAGGGGATATTTGGGGGTTGAACCTCCCAACCAAAACCAAAATTTGGACTTCCCTACTTATGATTTACCAGGGGCAGCACCGATCACGGCGATTAGTAATTTCGCCTCTTACGAAATTACTTTCGTTTTGTCGTTATTTTTTTAAACGGCGTCTGGTAAACTCGCTGCTGCATGACACCCCAAACACAAGATAGTGTTCATATGAACACAGAGTCTGTCCAATGCATTTCGACACTTTACATTATATGTCCATATAAATATAATCAGTGAGCTGTTTAGACCGGTAGGAATAAACCAAACAGTTTAATTTTAAACTGCACAGTAGCAATGATTCTTTCATCCTTCTGTATTACTTTAACTAAACAATAAACATTGTCAGTCACGAGACCATTCGATTCGTCACCAGCGCTTTACTATTAAAATCCATCGTCACCATGCGACTATCTTGCACCGTTATGGAAATGTGGCGCCTCAAGGATGATGGGATCACGAGTTTGACCTTCTGGGGTCACGTGAAGTCATCGGTTACGTGACCATTCAACTCCTGGGGGTCGACTTCCTATGGGTGGTCCATAGTGACCATGCGTCTATCTGGCACCTTTATGGAGATATGGCGCCTCAAGTATTGGACGCACAGACGTGGACACGGAAAGAAAGGTGGAAAAGGGAAAGAAAAAGAAAGCGGGAGGGAAAAGGAAAAAAGAAAAATGAAAAGGGAAAAGGGATGGGGAAAAGGAATGAAAGGTATAAATAAATAGAAGGAAGGGGAAAGGAAATAAAAAGGTGAAGAGAAAGGGAAAAAGGAAAACGGCAAAGGGTTAGAGAAAGGGGAAAAGAAAGAAAAAGATCGAGGAAAGGTATAGAGGAAAGAAAAGAAAAAGGGAAAAAGGAAGGGAAAGGGAAAGAGAAAGGGGAAAGGAAGGTAAAGGAAAGGGAAAGAGGAAGGTAAAGGAAAGTGGAAACGAAAGGGAAAGGGGAAGGGAAAGGGGAAAGGAAAGAAAAAGAGGAAAGAGAAAAAGGCAACGAAAAGGGGAAGGGGAAAAAGGTATTGAGAAGGGAAAGGGAAAGGGGGAGGAAAAGAAAGATAGGAAAAGGAAAAGAGGAAGGGGAAGGGAAAGGGAAAGGGAAAGGAAAAAGGGAAGAAAAAGTTGAGGTGGAAGAAAGATAGCTTAAGAAATGTTAGACGCAAGGACGCACGCATAGCATTGGACAAACAATAATCAACCGGAGTGAGGTCAGGATTGTTTGGTGCCACAGACACGAAAAGATAAAGTTCTGAGTTTCGCGCGGCAATATTGTTCATTTTGACGCATATTTTGTTCAAGTTCTAATTTGCCCAGGTAGTGCAGACAGACGTTATGACGACTTGATTTGTGACGCTAGGTTCACTAGTTATACTATGGTATCAAAATTATTAAGATCTAATAATCCTTCTTATGACCAATATGGAAAATCTTCGTTCAGACACAGTGCATAAAATGCTGCAAGGTCGTCTTTTATTCGACAACCGCAACTAACAAATAAATTCAATAACGGTTGATACCAGAGATGTTTACTCTTGACTTGTAAGCTTTCTTTAACAAAGACATGCACAAATCATGCACAAATTGTCAACGACGTTTTATGTCAGTGAATGCATGGCGCCATGAGAAACTCTCCACCAAATGTTTCGTTTGGTGCACGAGTGCCCACAATATATTACAACTAGAGTTTCGAGTCGAATTATGAATTCAAGTTAGTTTCTCCAATGATTTTAATATGCCGATGTGGTTATGTACACTGAGTGGTGCGGGTGGGAATGGCTAAACAAACTTAATATATTTTCGATGACAAAAACTCATAAATTCAATGACAAATAATAATAGTCAATGCTAAATTACAATCCATCCGTTTGTTCATTTTTTACATTAAACAATCTGTTATCATTCACCAAACATCGTGCGTAGTTGTCTTGAACATTGTACGAAAATCAAAGAAAATTAACAAGCTTTAATAATTTTGGGTCGCGTTTAAGATCAATACTTTTGTTTGATGCAAAAACGTCGACGACGAGAACTATTCCACTTTTAGCTATTTTTGATTTTTGCATGGAAATGTACGTTTTATCCTTCTTACATAATTGCTCACCTGAATTCATGACGTCAGCGTCTGCGACCATTCATTCGTTGTTGCGGACAGCACCTTGCGTGGAGTCCAATGATCAGATCAGGGTGACGAAATTGACCGAAATCCTTCGTATCTGCGGTCTAGACAGATCTCTTAGCCCTTACAACAGATCGCCGTCACTCGTTGTTCAATGATGATGACGATGATGATGATGTCGACAAGCTGCGTTTGTGCAATGATGCATGGATGCTTACAGACACTGTACCAGCTTCGTCATCTTTCGTCGTCCTTCGTTCGTTTGCTTCCTTCCACGCTCGTTTGCTGCACGGATTAATTTAGCATTCGTCGTCTGTGCGCCGCCATACGCGTCCATCGGGAGCGCTAGATCAGCACCGCGCTGACGTCACGGCGCCGCGTCGACCAATCAGCGTCCTCGCAAGGCAGCGGCCACGCCCACGCCACGCAGCTGCGGACGCTGCAGTGGCGATGCCATGTCTGCGAGTAGCAGGAGCGACTCATAAACAGTCGTTCGTTCGCCGCTAGACTCTGCTTGCTTGCAGCCTACTACGCAGTTTTCTTTGTCTGTCCGTCTGTTAGTCCGTCTCTCTGATCGTCCCGACGCAGACGAGACCCACTTTGAACGCCCGCCCGCCTGCTGATGCGGTTGCCATGACGACCACGTTGTTAAAGATGCAAATGATGCTGTTTACTTACGCACTGAGAGCCTCGTGCCGTTAACTCCACGCGTTCAAACCAAACACGTTCAGCGCTTTCCATTCAGCGCTACAGGCATATCACGAACACCGTTAGAATAGCATTGGATGTAAGCGGCTATAGAGTGAGAGTCAAAAAATTTACCCCCCCCCCGTGTTCTAATTTTTTTTAAAATTTGAAAATATTAAATGACATTTTGCGCACATATTTTGCGTTTAAATCTACACAAAACTAGAAAGTCTTATTCAATTATTTCTAACAATGACAAAGTTAGGCCACATTAGGCTCGATCACCTAGAGAATTTTTGCATTTCACAACGCATTCACGACAACACACAAACTTTTGCTATTTAACAATGAACAAAAAGTGTAAACACACAATACTGGGGGTAAAATAGATTTGGAAGCGTCTAACAAAGCCCTGTGAAAATATTTTCTTAAAAAGTTTATATATGATGTTTAAAATGTCCATACCACCAGTCGAAACGCATGCATTCGGACGATTGCGAAAATCAACGGCACAGGTCATCCAAAATGAATGATTTTCACTCCATCTGACAAGGCGTACGACACATCCTATTAGTGATGATTAGTGACCTTGGCCGTAAATCGCCGTACCTCTCACCGTTTTCGAGATAGCCGGTTTTTCATTAAATTTCCTACACCCCTTCACTCAATCCCCAATTTGAAAGTTTCCCTCGCACTGTATGGCTGAAATTTTGCATGCCTTAGTTTAGCGCACATGGCTAATTATTCGTGTTAAGGTTTTCCCCTACGACCTAAAGATAGCCACAATATATCCGTTACAGACAGACAAACGGACGGACAGACAGACGGACGACAACCATGCTCGGCCGTTATTTAAGTACGGTCGGCTAAAAACACCGGACGAAGTTATACGGTAAATACAAAAATGCGGGATCAAATTAAATTTATCGTCCTGCGTTTCCGACTGCTCGATGTTGAAAATAGAAGCGATCGTTGTGCACAGATCTCAAATCTCTGCTGAGAATGGCGCCGCCACACGGTGATTACAAAAAGATGCAGCTGTTATCTCCTAATTGTAAAAATTCTGGATGATGATCTGGAATTCACAATAGAATTCAGATTGTTATCAAAACGGTTCTCTTTTCTGGTCCATATGTTTCTATAACTAATCCTTTGCAACTACAACAATTTTATCAAAATCCCTTCATAAATTTTGACGAAAGTCGACCGAGTCACTGCAAACCTAATACATAACGGCTTCGTCGTCTTGCTATTCGGTGGAGGTAAGAAATAATGAGCGTACGGGTTGTCCATGCAGCAACGGCACAATTGGTTGATACGTACCTGAGCGTAGTCACGTAAGTCGTTAGACGGTGCCTAACTGCAATGCATTGGCGCTTGCCGATTGGTCATTTCGTCAAAAACTAAACCCTGTCAGTTCAGTTCAGTTACGTTGCTCTGTAGGCTTCTTCTTAAGAATCATCTGACATTGCCGGCGAAACCTTGGATATGACGTACGACGGCTGGACGCCAGGTTTGCTTTCGTATCCGTCATTTGGCGTCAATGCCAAGCGCAAGATCCGATCAGTAACGTTGTGACGAAATTGGGAAACGTTTTTGTCCCTTAAACTTTCCTCTGTCAGAAAATTTACTTTTTATTAAAAAACTCTGATGTAAAAATGCAAAACGGTAAGGCTAAAATATTCCAATTTGGTGGGATTTGTGGGCAAAATTTAAATTTTTAACACCCTTAATGTCCTCTGTCGGAAATCTGTAGCAGTTTGTCGAAAAATTGCAACTTTCTGCCCCGCTTACTTTTTAACCCAAAACGCCGCTGGGCCCTACAGCAGCTGCAGCGCTGGCGGCTCTAACGAGATGAGTGATGGCCGCGAAATGGCGCGTCAACGAATCAAATTGGCTTTTAATTGGCTGTCGGGTGTCGTCTTCTCACAAGCCCCGAGCTCCTTCACTGCAAGATCTTACGCCGGCGACTTTGCGTCCCATCACATCGTCGCATTTCCTTCCTAATTGGAGCCGGTGACGCTGCAAGATGGCGCGGAAAGCCTGTCTGAGAGATGGTCGTCGGCACGCGTGGCGTACGTACTACACACGGGTCGATATCATCACACCAATGCCGAGTCGCGATCACGACGTCAATTAGTGGACAAATATTAAACGTCCTAGCTCCTTTATACCTACTGGGTGGCGTACGTTGGCGTCCCGGTGGGGTCGCCTTCTGTCAGTGATCTAACCGGCATGGTAAAAATGGAGCAATTGTCCCACCCCGCCCCGACTTAGGCTTAGAAATTCCTTTTTAAATCATGCAAATACGTCCCTCAGATTCGGTATATACTAGCTGACTTAGTATAAACGATTTTACTTTTTTACTTATTTACTTACTTATTTATTTCCATTAAAATTCTAACTGAAAGAAAGCCCGCTGCTTCGAAACGGCGGTGGCTCATCATCAACACGATATTTGACTCCGCATGCGCGGTTGATGAACACTGTGTTAAGGTGAGCCAGATAGCCGAGCGCATGCAATGTCGTTGTGGATTATCATACCAACACCACTGCAGGAGCTCGTTGTGCGTATGAAGCGTACAGCAGCGACACTGTAGGCCTATGGTGAAGTATTCGTCGTCGTCATCGTCGTCGTCGATGTCGGTGAAATTTGAATGAGATTGTCGTCGGCGCGATAGCTGGACGTCCGATCGGTCCTCGGAGGTTGCTGCGTCTATCCCCGGGCTGCCGCCAGCCGTCCACGCCGCAATACCCGACCTAATCCCTGCAGCACGCCAAACCTATGACGTCACTCCGTCACCCACACCAAGCGACTACAGCTACCACGAATGTGTGACAAAATATACCGACAACTTCTTGTTCGTTGTCAGTCGATGGTAGACCTGTTTTAAAGCAGATAATCACAGTTAGATTAAGCAATTTAGCGTGCGGAGCTCTTGTCCTTTAACGAACGGCGCATTGTGATCAGCTGTTGACTAACCAATTTCAGTTCATGCTCCATGTACGGCTGCCGGTGATGTTGATAGCTGTCTCGAAATTTTGTGTATTATGATAGTTGGTGCAGATGAAAATTTAAAATGAACAGCTGTACATAAAATGTACAGTACGCAAGCTAAAACATAGACGTAGTGCTACGGTAGCATTTATTGAAGTGCTCCCGATCATAAAATCAAAAATTAATATTTATACATAGTAATATTCGACGAAAACGATATCAGCGCGACAGTTCGTAAGCTTAAGTGTCGGAAATTTATTTATTTCTACACTGATCTGTGATGTTGTATATAAATATGTGGGTGGAGTGAAATTATCCTGCAGTTTGCTTTGGGCTAATCAGCTGAGATGCTGAAGATGCGCGTCTCAGCGTCAGCCTGTTGCTATGACAGCGACTTGACACAGTTGGCTGGCTGCGGAAGCAGGATCAGGATAAGGAGAATATGACGTCATTGTTGTTGGTGGCGACACACAGCGGGGGGTGGGCGGACGACGTCATATTCACAGCAGCAGCAGCAGCAGCAGCTTGTTGTCGCATGTCGCCGTTTACGGGAGGTGCGCGAATTGTTAGAATTTCAATTCGCCGTCAGTCGGCAATTTATCAACATTGATATTTAGCATTGAGTCCGCGAATCTGGAGCTCATGGTGGAAAACTGAACATCATGATGTTTTAAGCCATTTCTGTATCAGTAAGACGGTGCTTCGTGTGCGATAGAGCGAAAACTATAAATCGGGGCGATTGAAGTCATTTTACGTGCTTCATTTTTTGCTATTTAGATATTTTGCAAATAATTGTGGAAAAAAATACACATTGTTCTACCCCCCCCCATGTATACATACATATATCAAACATATACTTTTCAAACATCTTTATTCACCACAAATGATAGACACATCGTGATATGAGTGAGACACTTAAAAAGTGAGACACTTACCCGACTGCTTGCCTCAGATTTAGTGAATTTCTCGCTGACATTGTGCGCTTTATAAATTAAATTTACTTACTTATAAATTTAAATATACAGAATGCACTGTACACGTGTATGAATTGAATATGAATATCAACGCAGACGTTACTATAGGCCCAGCGCTTAAAATCCGACAAAAACGTACTGTAGCTCTAATTACTGAATGCAAACAAACGCGGAAACAGAACAACAGCAAGAAAAAAATGCAGCCTTCAACAGTAGTTTCTCAACATGCGGTAGCGTTTTACTTCGTCCCGACGTTTCTGTCGAATCCGGTCCACCGACGTTCAAGCTGTCGCGGATCCGAGTCTGCAGACGCCGTTTCGCCTCCTCCTGGCGCGCGGTAGTCGGCGCCTGTGTCGAGCCCTCATATGAATTCCCGTAACGTCCATCGGTCGCCGGACGGACGGACGAACGGACCGCGCCTTGGCCGCCGCCGACCTACCGCATTGACGGCCAGCGCAGCGTGGATCGCGTCGAAAGCGATCGATCAATTAGCGGAGCAGAAGTTAATTTCGTGGCCGCGCGCCGGACGTCAGACGGGGATATCGGCCCGGGCAGGGGCGAGTCGGTCACGGGGCGCGGGGCGCCGTATCGGCTGCGGACGCAGCGTACGCTATACCCGGCTGCGGATGCTGTCACAGCTTCTCAATGAATACGCGACAAGTCTGGACGGACAGCAGCAGCAGCAGCCAGCCTCGTCTACAACGACGACGACGACGACGACGACAAACGCTAAGGAGCAACACGCGGGAAATCTGTACAACGTTTGTGTTGTTAAGGCACTTACAGAGCGACGTAACTGAACTGAACTGACATGGTTTAGTTTTTTGACAAACTGACCAATTTAAGCAGTAATGCATACAGTAGGCACCGTCTAACGGCGCCGGTGACTATGTGACTACGCGCACGTACGCGTCAACCAATGCCGTGCTCGCTTATTGGTCAGTTCGTCAAAAACCAAACTGTGCCAGTTCAGTTCAGTTCATGCAGTTACGTCGTTCTGTATACGCGCCTTTAAGGTTTGCCACAGACAGCGACGCCGACGCGTGCCTTTCAGAACAACGCTTTCGTCTAGTTGCGCCAGGACTAGAAAAACGTAGGTTTTTAAAGAAAATGTTTAGGTTTTAGGTTTTTAAAAAGTTTTAAAGGTTTTATATGGGTTTTAAAGGCTTTTTTGGTTTAGTTTCCAATAAACACCGTACACAAAATTACGACCCAAAAACATTTATACACCCGCTTATGAGTGAACGGCATATTGACTTAATTGACGTCATAAACTCAACAATCACAATAATAAATTGAAATATAAAATACTGTAATAAATTTCACAACAAATAAAAGTACCTAAAACCTAAAATTGGACTTTTAAGGTTTTTAAATGTTTTTCAAAAACCTAAAAATCTAAGTTTTTTAGACCATTTTTCTAGCCCTGATCGTACCCCAACCGCGGCATCAACGAAATGCTCAGATTGTCACTTCACTGCAGTACTCGCCAGAACAGTAAAAAACGAAACCGCCTGTCCTTGTATATACCTACCGCTGTTGTTTTTTCTCCAGCAATATATGGGATCCCTCACGCGTCTGAACTTTTGAAGACGTCAATCCCTCCACGCAGCCACAGCGCTGTCCTAATCAAGTTCTGTGTCTGACGTCTATCTGCATGCTCTAAACATGAGTCCAGGCAGCAAAACGTTCCGCGTTCGGCAAAATGTTTGAGCCCCGTCGAGCGAGCCAAGAAAATAAGCGGCGAAACTGTGAAAAATCTACTGCATTATGTTCTGTACATTATGATGTTTACAACTTTTTCTATACGTGTTTAATTGTTTAAAGCCATCACTTTTTGTTGTGCTGTTATATTTTGCTGATAATTTTGATTGATTGATTGACTCCTCTATCGACTGCTTTTGTACATGCACCGCGAGCAAGTAACACAAGCACAAACACATTTTAAAGTATATTATAATTATATACTAAGTAATGAAACAATACAGTAAAATATTAAAGTGAAACAAAGCACATGACGGAGTTTCTACAAGTCGAACGTATAAACGTCTGAAGTTATGCGAAGTCAATTCGTTCTTATATTGCGTTTTTTCTCTTTTCAGTGTACGAAATGAGCAACTCGAGTGGTGCAAATAGAGCGCTGCAGCAGCGAATGGTGGCAGTACCACGATTAAGTTGCTCTTAGCTTCATCGTGAACAGGAAATCAAACAAGGCACAAAACAACGAACAGACTGCTGGGACAAATGCACGAGTGGATGCGGCTGATTAGCGAACACTTTGTCGTTGTTACGTCGAACACTTCGACCATAATTCGGTTACAGAACGCTGCCTTCACCGCCCCAGAGCGGGTCAGATTCAAAAATTCGTCCATCCCAACCGCGTACCTCTTTCACGGTCAGTCGCGTCTCACTTAACCGTGGCAATCATTGCTCGCATATCAAACCACCGCGGAGCATATAATTCGTCCGCGAAAAAGTCCCGGTGGTGGCCCCGACGGACTCCCGGAGTCGAAAATCAAGTCAACCGGAAGTCAACAGGTAAGGCGCGGGCGGGCGTATATACCGGCATGCAGTCCACGGCTAATGCATCGTGCCGGAAATTGGTCAGAATTTTCTAATATGACCGCGGCCGGTGTACGGGTGCCCGGTCGGTCGACTTCTAATGGACAGCGTAAATTCTATTTGTGCAGCGGCGAAGATATATTGCGCCACAATTTCCGTCCATTTAGCGCCGCGACGACGACGACGAACGTGGACATGCCGTGCAGTATAACGGTACACTGACGGCGTCGTGACGACATAATGCACACACACACACGCGCGCGCGTCTATAGGCTAGCATCCACAAGGCCGCCGGTAAGCTTATGTGACGTTGCGCGTATTGTCATCGCGTAAAGTGATTCACCGATGATTGATGCCATGTCTGATGCTTGCTTCTGCCGTGGCCGTGATGATCTGCGTAAATATCTGCACTGGAAATTGCTGCGTTTTCGGACTGTTTTCTGCAGCTAGCCCGATCTGCGAACAGGAAACAAAGCCTCTGGTTTAACGACGTGTTTCCCACAGATCAGATTAAAGTACAACATTTAAATTGTCGCTCTTCAGTGTACAATTATATCTTATACGTATAGGCCTATGACTATTTCGGTATATATCACTTAGCGCGCAGCGAATACAAAACTGTGAGAATTTTCGCAAGGCATGCAAACGCGTATGATGTGAGATGGTGAATTTCGTTACAGCTACTTTTCTCTCACCTGTAAATGACAGTTAAAGTCACATAGTCACAAAGTCATTTTATAATAAAAGCGTCATGTTTTATGGTTCACGCTTTATGGTGTGGAATGCAAGTCACGCACTGCGACTAGCGTATTATACTGTCATCATTCCCCAAGCAGACATGATAACTGGATAAAAGACGTCTACGTCTACGTAGCAAGATCGAGAAAAAAGATGGAGACTGAAAAATATCGACATTGGAACCGGAGAAATGTCCCATGTGGAAAAATTACCTTTTCCCAGTGTTTTAAAATCTGAAATCTTATCATGGTGATGACCGCTATCCACGATAATGAATGACTGGAGACTTTTTGCGATGACGCTGTGAATTGTTCCTGTTTAATGCTCTGTGACGTTATAAATTACAATGGCGTCATATTCGCAGCAGACTCACAGGAGTTAGTAGAACTGATGCATAGATTGTAACAAAATTATAGGTTTAGTGTAATAGGTCAAGGCTCACTTTATGACGGCCCCTCGTACGTATGGACGAACCTGAATGCGTATAATAAGTTTTTCTGTGCATCAGTGTATAGACGAGCGTTGATGTCGCAGTTTTAAGTTGTTCGCAGATCATCATGAAATGCTTTTAAGAACGATGCAACAGGTGGCAGCTTGCGATTGACCACGCCCCCTCCAGACCACCGGCGACGTTTTCGTACTGCGTGTGGTCGTATAGTGGCGAGTAAATCCATGCTTCAACACGACGACGAGCGGAGAGCAGAGGCTGATCTATCGGAAGGCGGAAAGTCTCGACGATAAATTGTCGCCCGTTGATGTCGCAACGCTTCGGTTCCGTCCCTCGATCCCCGCAGTCAAATGATGCGGTTCTGCGCCGGACCAATACCCCGTTTACACGACACAGCTGGCTCGACGAGCTGTCTCGACGAGCACTCGTCGTGCGCTCCTCAAGCCAATTTCATTGCGTGTAAACGGAGTAAGTACCTAAAGCAGTCCGTTAAAAACTTTTTGCTTAGTTTTGCTTGCCGAGTTCATACGCCTCGGTAGGCACTAATAATTTGACGAACTAAAAGTTTGTTGGAATAATGTAATTCGTAGCATTTTTATTATAACAAATGGGAATCTGTTAATAGTGTTTTATTTCACATAAATCGTCTTAATATTACACATTTAATTATGATGCGAGAAAATTTTTATCGTCATCTGCACATGTCAAGAAATTGTATTTCGAACAATGTTTTATGTCGTTTCTGTCATATTGTTGCGATAGTCTGTTTTGCTCGGTTTTTATTAACACGTCATCCGCCATGAAACTTGTAACTGATCATTTTAATTTTGTGTCATGTTAATTTGTAGGCTGTTTTCATGATGGACGATTTTATTAGATAGGCGGTGTTTTTATCCGTACATATCTGTCTTTTCTTGCTGTCTGTTTTTTTTGTCTTTATGGTAAATAAACGTGTTCATAGTGTTTCTGGATTATCAATGTGCATGTTTTGAGATTAATTTAGCGGACAGGTAAAAAGATTTGACTTAATGTCCTCCATAATTCGTGACCGTTAGCACTTTCAAAAATTTCATAACTATAATAGTGATGATAATAATAATAATAATAATCTAGCTTATATATTTATAGTGTGTCAAAAAGAATTTGGAGGCGTACTGTATTATAAAGCTTCAGAAAATAATAATGTATGCATGTTTATTTAAATATTTAGAGCTATGTGCCAAACTGCGGCGTACAGAGCAGGGCTAAAACTAGTTTTAAAAACTACAGGTTTAAAGATGTTTTTCAAAAACATGTAAAAAAATTAAAGCGTATATATTGTGTTTTTTGTTTGATGTGTAGTTTATAGTGCAAATCAAATCCAATTTCGTATTTTAATCGTAATTTTTGTTATGTGACGCCACGTCATTCACTCGACAGAAACTATGTGACATGGAAAATGGTGCATAGGATGCTCTTCCTGGGTCTTAAAATTCGTGTCCCATTTTTTTTCTTTTGTACACTACAAAAAAACCTAAAAACCTTTAAAAAACCTTTGCAACCTAAATATTTCCTCTCCCTCCCAAAAAATCTAAGGTTTTTTTTAGCCGTGTTACAGAGCAAGGTCGGACGGGGCGCCAGGTGGTAGGATGATGGAACCGAGAGTGATGCGCTGATGGGCGGTACAGGTGCTACAGCGGCAGGCAGTCAGGCTGGACGGCGGTAGTGTATAGATGGGTGGGCGACAGTTAGCCTGACGACGTGATTACACGACTAACGCGCTCCGCTAATCCACGCGCCGACGACCGACGACGAGTGACGACGAGTATTACTCATCAGTCACACCCCGGCAGTGGCCGGCGCTCCATGAATCGACGTCCGTGCTTTAGTCACACTGGCGACGGACAGACAGTTACGGCGCTGTACGCTCGAAGCAGAGAAGAAACAGGGGGTGAGATGGGGAGGATGGGGAAAAGTGGAAGAAGAGGAGGGGGGTCGCGCGTCATCCATTAAGAAAGTTACGGTGGCGTGCGTGACATCTGACGCCTGTCATTAGCGCCACCTACGGAACAACGAACGAACGATAACGTTATCGATACGCTGTTTATAGACTGACTGACGCAGCTGCAACAGCATCATGATCGAACAACAAAACGTCATCACATCAAAATGCCGCAGATACTCGTCTCCAAAGTTTACTGCTGGCAGGTGCCTTGCTCACTGTGGCGTCGTCTTCTATTGTCACATTTAGCGCATCACTGTGTTGTCGCCAGCCGTGGCGCACTGCGGCACGTGCCCCCTAGACTTCCAACTGCCTTAGTCTTAGAAAGATCTTTGGAAGACTTTTTAAAAAAATTTTAAAAAGCGAAGAAATAAAAAGCAAAGATGTCGCTGCTTAGTGCCGATATGTATGCGGTCGTCCGGTGACCTTGATTTTTGATTTTTTGAACGAATAAATGATATACAAAAATATACCGGTTAGTTTTAGTACTCCCGCGTGCAATATTCGCACCAATAGTGAGCGCTTTTGCGTGTTTATTGTTCTTTTGACGTTGAACAAGGGAGAAACAGACAGACGTGCGTAGCGACTGACGGGCAAGACACGTAACGTGGCCTATAGGACGGTCGCATAATAACAGCATGTTTGCTGCGTCTTTTGTAGCAGCAAGACCACAAGCGCGGCGTTGGCGATGGCTGGCGAGAAAGTCAGGATGTTAGGTTAGCTGCGGAGGCTGCCATGGAACTGGCATGGAAAGAGAGAGAGAGAGAGAGCCAGCTCAGTGACCGCCCGTTGACTGCACACCGCGGGACGTCGTCGGTCCGCCCGTGCGAGAAGCATGACCCTCCAACGACGCCGTCGAGAAGTTTAATTTCCTGTCGGCTGACGCCGCGTCACAAAGGCCGCCGGTCGGATCAGCGGCTTCGATGCTGTGTGCGAAATATTCCGGACGACGGCGACGCGACACAATTGTTGCTCAGTTACGCACGGCACGACGTTCACTGCAGCAGCAGCAGCAGCGCGTCTTTATTGAGAGACTGACTGTTGAGACTCCATCTCTCCTTCATCGATGCAGCCGCACGGTGCCAGGAAATCAGCCGACATTGCAGGCTAAACGTTGCATCATATTGATTGCTGAGCTAACAGTTCAGCATGCTATGACATTCATTCAACGTCAGTGTCATACTATTTAGAGACAGAATTGCGAGCAACAGGTGATCAAAACTAATAACCGGTCGTGTTTATAAACAGTTTATGCGATTTCGCCGCCCACGTATACATATCTAATTGGCAAACCGCGACAGTCAAACAAATAACAGTTGGTGTAATAGTCAGTGTATAACAATATTTACTACATTTATGGCATAATTAAAATTAATCCTGTACAAAAGCGGCATTTAAATGAGAAATCGTGCTCTACGTTGTTGTTGCTCTTTGAAGTGAGTCGTGAGGCAACTTCAACAGTTACTTCGAACAGCAACAGCAATACATGAGTAGCGAACAACATGAGTAGGCCTAGTTGTATACTGAAAACAAAAATTCTAGTTTTGGACTAGTGGATATTTGCTGTGCAGCACGTATGTTCTCTTTCGGACTTTCGGTTAACGGCTTCTTGATTATTTCACAATTAACGATGTCACTGAGGACACAAATAAGAAATAAAAAAATTTGACATTTATTTTAAAGTAAAGAGAATAAGTAAATAAGTAAGCAAGTCAGTCAGTAAGCAAGTGAGTAAATTTATATAGCACACAAAATGTCGGCAAAGAATCTGAGAATAAGATAATTTTAACAAAATGCATTGCATCGACTAAACATTCAAATGACACTGATGCCCGTGAAATTGAGATATGATCGCTAGTTTGAAAAACCTATATGGGCATGGCGAAGTTTTATTTGCTTCGCTTTGAATCGCATAACGTCGGTTTCCAACAGTTCAGGAGATAGATATCTTTTAGTCCCAGGTGGCGCATTTATCACAAATTCTAAAGCTTCAGGCGCTGCGGCACTCGTTATTAAGCTATCGCACCAGTGGAGGCGACATATAACAGCGGCCCTGTGGCTTATTAACTGATAACGTCACACGGGATTCCGTGACGTCACACCACATAATGACGTCACAGACAGGTGCGTGAAGCTGTGATGGTACAGAGACGCTAGACGATCATGCGACATTTCGGGGACAACAAACATTTTTTCGCGAAAAAATGCGGTCATTCATTGTATGTCGTTGTTGTTGTAATCTGTAAGCCTAAACGTCGACCATTTGTGACGAATTCATTAGGCCTAACAGTCGGCTATATCGACAGAACTTTACGAAGTCAAGTAACTGATGATGGCAACGTGCGCGAGGTTAGGTTTTTGGCGATCAGTCACATGCTCTTCTGGGATCAAACTATTATTTTTTTGCTGCATGCGAGTAGTAAAACGTTTACTGTTTAACCAATACTTTCTTATTCTAGTCTTAGTTGCAGCAGAAGCACGGGTGTGCAAAAGACATAGGGTATTCGTTCGGTTCCGACTGTAAAAATACGTGACTGCAGAATTAGGAAAAAAATAAGTAACTCCCCTAACTTTAAAATCTCACACTCCGGTAAGTTAGGCCTTACTAGGACCATTCCACTCGCTGTCGTTCGACTGTAGCAACCCACCGGACAAAGAACAACCCCGAAGTGTCGCAGTTGTTGCGAGGCAGTCGTGTAGGATTCTAGAAGTTGTCATTGATGGACCGCAGTCGCTGTATCTGGAGACCGTGATCATTATGACCGATCTGTGTCGCCCGGTGCTATAGCTGGCTCACCCTTCACTTCACCCCACTCCCCCCATCCACTCGACGTCGTCTACCGCAAACCCTCACATGCGCCGTACATCTCTGTCGTCTTTCTACCTCTTTCTGACGTTTTTTGCTTCTCTTTACAGCAGCCAGTTGAAAACTGCACTGAAAACGGATCGACTGCTGCAAAATGAAGTTAATGAACTTGCAGAACAGCTTAGTTTAGTTAGAATAATCTGCATGCGATACAAAACACAAACAAACCGAAGCAGATGCGAAACAGCTTGTTTTAAGTTTTATTCAAATATTTCTGCGCATTATTTAAGGACACTTGCAAATTTTGTTTTGCATCACACTGTCCGTGCGCATAATCTAACTACGTGCGAGCAAAATTTTAAGAATGTAAAAACAGAAGTTCGCACGAGGCGCAAACTTGGGAAGTGAAAAACAACGATCCACGTTGCACGACGACGTTCCGCAGACGGCGGAGTGAGTGACTCGTCCGTCTTCGTTCCGGTTAAAACACGCTGAGTACTGATTTCTAGCGCTTTTTCTCGACCCGGCACAATCAGGCCGAGTCTGCAGAGCGTTGTCCGTCCGTTGAACAATTTGCGCGTAAAAGCTCGATCAATTCGCATTGTTTCGCGAGTCGCTCGCTGGCCCCGAACTCGTCGTCTATCAGCGACAATTCAACGCCAGGTCGACCAAGCCGCAAGACCAACTAGGCCTATATACACAGCGCCAGCACTATCTCTTGCATTAACCAGTCAGTGGCGTCGTGATCGTGGGGAATATGAGCTGCAATTCCCCTGCCCTTGAAGTTTGGGCTGGCGGAAAATTGTAAAAAAAATCTTCCTGTTGTCGGACAATTTTCGTCCAAAAATGCAACATTTGGGGCTGAAAAGTAAAAACCCCATTGCGCAGAAATCCAGGGGCAAAATTTAAATTATGAGCACCCATAATCTCCGCTGTTGAAAATTTGCAACTTTTTCGGAAATTTGTCGTGTCTTAGTGTCTGCCGGAAAATTACAACTTCATTCCCCACCTACTTTTTTAACCAACTACGCAACCGCTTCTGCTAGTGACGTGGTCTGGAGATTCGAGAAGAAAACCAGGCTACTGCCAGGGGCGGATCGAATACTTTTAAGCATAAAGCTAAGAATTTCAAATGTGCCCATTGCCATACAGCACGAGGTTGGATATGAAAGGGATGTCATTCATTCAACTGAGGATGGCTTTGTGTCCGATCCCAGAAATTTTTGGGTTGCGAAATCCATATTTCGGTGCATCCTCAGGCTTGCCGTGGATATGAAATTTGCCATCCATATCCATATCCACATATTTTTCGTGGATATAGCCACTAAATTTTCGCAAATAGCCTACAGCAGTGCTATAGCGTCCATTCTCCTCAAGCATTTCTTTTGTGAAACTGTTAAAAATAAATAAAATTAAAAAAGTAAAACACATTTGCATTGAAATATGATTTTAGACAGTATTTCCCGGCTGTCATGAAAATCTACCGTAATTATTTTATTGCTCTTGCTATAGCCGACCGTTAGGTTGAGCCTTGGGTGCGATATGTCGTCTCTCAGTCGTCTCTTTAACCGTAACAAATGTATTGTGGGTAAACGGTACGTCGTAAGGAGTTGGCAATGCTACCGTTGGGTAGGGTGATGACGACTACCTATAGGCCTAAGCTGTTGAAAGTAACCATGTCTCTATCTGCAGCTTTTTGGCCGCAATTTCGAATGCAATGCTTCTGCCTGCAGCCGTCAATTACGTGCGCCAAATTACCGTATCTTATCCTAGCACTGATTTTAGCGTCTAGTATAGCAGCGTCACCAAATCGTGTGTGGGACTGCAGTCACTATGGAAAATCGCTATCTTTCCGCAACCGGAAGTCGGACACTGGCCTTCAGATATAGGCGGTACGGTCGGCAGCAACAGCTGGGATTTTTGTTCTCCAAGACGCATGTTGCATTCATGTACGCCTACAGGTATAGAGAGAGTAAACTCTTTGAAAAACATTTGGTTTGTACTTCCTACTAGCATTAAATTTGTGAGGAATTCAAAACTTTTTTGATTTTGATACCGTTTGATAAAAAAAGAATAAAAATAATCTCACAAACTGATAACCGTTTGTTGCCCAAACAACAGCATTAAAGCACCATAGATTAAGATCTGTTGCTGCTATAATGCTAATAAATTAATTTAGGCTAACTAAATAACGACGTGCTGATGTCACTAATTATTCATTTGACTCAATAACATAAATAAACGAGAAAATAAAGAGTAAGAAAGCCAGACAGTAAAATATTATATAGAGATAAAACATTTAAATATTCAGTTTAATTAGCAGATGCGACAGCACAATATCCATGGATATATCCGCAGAATGGCTGAAGTCTGATATCCACACATGGATATATCCACGGATATCGATATCCACGGCAAGCCTGATCCTCGCGCTCTCCTAGTGCTAATTAAATTGCTTCTGCATACGACGATTCTAAACTTGCTTGACATGAAATTAAACTCGTTGACGACAACCAATAAAGATGTAAGCTTATGATGTATGTAAGTAAGTAACCAACGACACATGATTGCGCAAGTCTCTTGTCCCCATTTCTTTTTCAACACAGATAATGCAAAAAAATTAACGAAAACAAAATGCATGAATGCCAATAAACTGCAGGCACGCACTGTAAGTTAACTCAAATCACAATAGCTCAACATCAACATACAATCGTTTCATTCTGACCATACACGTGTCTGTCTACCATCAACATGCAGCAGTGTACGATACCGTCCGTCATCTCCCCTTTTTTCCAAAGACACGAGCCCCCACTATGAAAAAATAGTAGTTAGTTCCATACTGGAACACGTTGTCTGTCAATACCTGTTTGCAATCATATTCTGTCACACTTTCTGCAGCTGAGAAGATCACAAATTTACAGGGATTTTCCATGTATTGTAACAAATTTATCACATTTCTGTTCACATGGCATTTGTAAAGCAAAGTGCAAAGCGTGCATAATTTCCCTTACTTCATTGGGTTCCAGCTCGCCTTCCCCCAGTTTTCTAGCAGTATAGGCCTACCTCTGACCAATGACCATAAATGCCATCAAGTTGTTATGCATACAAATATTCCTGCAAGCAATTACACAAAGACAACCGACATCACATTTGCACCAGCATATAATAATATTATAAAAACGTCTTAGTGTTGTTAGTTCTGCTGCATGGCCCAATGCAATATAGGATGTGGCATAGTTGATGCTAAAAACATTGGAAAAAATGCTAAAAATTGATAAACAGTCATGTTAAACAGTCTATAACTTCGTCGTTTTCAACGGAATGACATTTTGCTTGGCAGTTGAATGTATAGCGTTTTAGTTAATAAAGCTGTAAAATTTCAAATTAGAATTCCAAACGGTTGCTGAGAAAATAGCGAAAAACTTCAGGGGGCTACTTTTTTTTGCCGCACCCTCCACAGCCAAATTTTTATCAACAGTCTTTCCTACTGTAAAGACAGACTAATATCATGTAGCCAATACACATGAACAATAAGGAAAACAAACATGCAAAAATATTGAGATAGGATAATGAGTACACAATACGGCGTACATGTACATCAATAGTTGTATAATCGTACAGTTCTAATAACAGTAGTACCATAATGGTGAAAGAAGTGACAATCTTGTAGCACAGCCAGGACTTGCAACTGGGACTAAAATGTGATGAAGCGAGTGAGAAAAATGCCTCCCGACCCCTGTCTTTACCAGAAGCACAAGTGCTAATGGCACACGGATAAAGTCGTATAGACTTTTCCAAAGAGAGATCGACTCCACTTTGAGGACTTGAATCCAAATACATTCTTATGCGTCATGAGCTCAAAAATAACATCCAGTGCTTATATTTTATGTTAACTGTTATGCAACGTTTCCTCAACCTAGCTGACAGTGGGTTTCATCATCAGATTTCTCTTGGCTATGGATGAGAATGTGATGTAGTAGCAACAGTACAAATAGTTTTACTACCGCTGTTACATATACGTGTATTCCTATTGAAAGACCATTCATGTCAATGAGGTGCTGAAAACAGCGTATGCACCTGTCACCCATTTGAACATTAACACAATTTTTTGCTAGCTATAGGAACTGATGACTGATGAGTGACAGACTACGTATTACATTCCAGCTCCACAGATAACATTATAAGCTCTAACTTGCTGATGTGCTCTTAATAAAACAGTCAGATATTTAATTCAAGTTTTATAATAATGAAAAAAATAGTTTAAGGAAAAGCAAAAGTCTGGAATGGCTTAAATTTGGTCAGGTCACAGAACTGCATGCACGCATTCTATTGCAAATGTTGACCGTAGGACAAAATGTACAAAAAATTCGTTATATTATCGGTAAATTATAGGCAAATATGAAACGAAGACATTTTCTGCAAAGTGGTGTGGTTAAAGTGAGAGAAACAGCAGTATCAAATACATAAAATCTGCACAGCATTTCACTGATATGTACAGCAAACAAGGAAAATGCTGGCACCGACTGCCGACGTAACGTGCGGCCGTCCGGTGATTTATCATCAGACTTCCCCATCATCAATGACATATTGCTGTTTAGTTCAGTGCAGTTCCTTCGCTTTGTACGGTCCTAAGAGTTGAAATATCGCACGAGTGACTGCATCGCAGAAGACTTGTGGAAAGCAAGGATCAGCAGTAGGCAAGCGTAGAGACCGATGAACACGAGGAAACAATGACTTCTCAGCCATGACACCGAATCCCTGAAATCCACACAACACCACATCACAACAGCATTTAAGCAAAGTGGATTATTTATAAAAAAAGCCCAACCAGACGAGTTTTACTGGGTTTTGGTTTTTAAACCTGGGTTTTTTAAGAGAACCAACTTGGTGTTTTTTTTGAGTTTTCAGGTTTTTTAAGTTATTAAAATGAGCACTGGTAGATACTCTATGCAAAAATTGCATTTGCATGGGTTCAATTATTTTATAAAACTTAGCCATAATTAGTGTAATAATAAACTAAAATTTGATTAAGTTTGTGGTGGAGATTTTTAGCTGAGTTTACGTAATAAAACCGTGCATCATAGCAACTGCATATACGATACACAGTTACTAGATACATACTGAAAAATATTCTATGAATGTTCTGTGTTTTCTTATTATTATTTATTGAAAGCGTAAAATTATCACACAATGCAAACACAAACATCAAAACAATACGCCAAAAAGCTAAAAAAATGCAAAAAAAATTACAAAACCAACAAACAAAATGTATGCCAAACGGCATCCTTAACAGCGCCTTTTGAAATATGGCATACATCTGCTACACCATAGTAACATTTATACACTGAGCACGTACCAGGCACGAAAGAGATCTTAATATAACATTTGATGATAAAAACATTTTACTCCAAAACAAAAGTTTCTTTTCATCAATGACAAGAGTAGCAGACAATGACTTGGTATAAAATTGTAGTAGTTTGATGCTCTCAAGCCAAAAACCAGAAAAAAATCCATCTACAGCTGTTGTTCCAAACTACATTATGCATATAATGTTGTTCTTGTTGCCATGGTAGCCGAACTGTTCTACTCCTCTCGTCATCAAGTTAAGGAAATCAGCCTCCACATCTGGGTCGTCCCATAAGTCTTCCACTGTGAGCTGAGTTTTATTCGGTGTGCAAGGCAGTGGAACAGATGTTCTACACAGTATGGTGCCAATCCACACTCAGAACTAAAAATACTAAATTGCTCTATTTTCACATATCAAACAAATCAACTCAATTTATAAAACTTCAAGTTTGCACATCTGAATGAAGAAAAAAAGAAAAGCCAACCTTCTCGGTGAATCTTTGCCGGTGTAAACAAGAACATATTTGACACGGATCATCTCATTGTTCTGTACCACATAGTATTTCTCCGGCACGTCTCCACCCATGTTTCCTGTGACACGTGACCTCAAACTGCCACGAGTTTTATCTGCAAAAAAACAAGCAATAATACCATCACCACACACAAAGTTCAGAAAACTTCAATCAACATATTGGTCAACTAAAAGGCGCTCGTAAGAGTGCATATCTTTGCCAAATGAAGTTTTTAGAAAACAGCAATATAAACCATGTTTTTGTGACTTTGTTTGTTAAAATAATTACCAGTAACTAAATTGCTTTCTTTCCAAATGTTAATAGCCTACACACTGTAATATAGCTATAACTATACAGCGCTGGCCATTCTTGTTGTCAGCATTGCTGCTGATGACGACAAACAATGATGTCACTCTGCTGTGCACAGACACACAGACACAAAAACACACAGAGAGCAAATACATAATCCCCACCCCTCCCCCCATTCACTGCATTCATTAGTGGAGATAATTATTAATCACTTAATCAATCAATCAATCAACAAGTGAATAAGAAATGGATTTCATGTACTAACTGACCGTGTACTTTGCACTTGACACTAGACTCATCATCGATTATCTCACAGACAGCGACGCAGCTCATCTTGTTACCAATGACGCTCTTGTTCCAAGCAATGCCCATCGGCGAGTAGTGAAAACATACCGACAGCTCACTGGACAGGTAAGTGCCTTCGCCAAATACTGATGTCTACACAGCCACCAACGTGAACTGCTTTCCATTAGCCATCCACATGCAAATGAACTTCCATCATTTTCATATCGAATAACTGCTGTAATGACTAACAACCAAGTTAAAACATTTAAATTTTGCAAGTTAGTCCTGCAACCAATTTAATGCAGAGTTCCTACTTAACAAAAATACAAAATCATTTATTGCAGCAAATATCTGTTACAACAAATACATGTAGGCCTAAGTTCTGGTTGATATGTTTACATACTGGTTGATTAATTTACAATGTGTGTTCAAAATGTATGCCTTCAACAGATCCATCAATGTACAAAATCAGGAGAAAAGTTCACTAGCATGAAATCTATACTAATCCTAGCAAAATTTGGGCTACAAATAAGTCAGTAAGTAAGTAAGTAATTTATATAGCGCATTAACTGTAATAACCCTTAACTCACTTGGTGTGCTAGTAGCAAGAGAACTAACACAAGTTCAGGAGTAAATTCAGAAGCAGCAAATCAGTGGAAATACAGCAGAAGTAGACGTGTGCCAAATGCTTTCTCACCTTATTCATATGAGCCTGTAATCCATAGTGCAGAATGGAGTGAAAGTTTTCCAGTCGACTTCCATGACATGCATACATCACACGACGATCACCTCGTAACTCGTCAAACTTCCTGTCAATGTCTTCAGAATATGTTACAGCAAACAAATAGTCCGGCTGAGCAACGGAGATGCACTGGCCTATCATATCTGTTATCTCTGCAAACTACATCACACAACCGTCCACCGAAGATTATTACTTCAGCAGATAAAATGAGGACTATAGATACCAACTGTAAGTACTATGAATATCATCTTGGCTACAAAGCTATTTTAAATTAGAAATATAATAATCCAGCTATTCATCCTCCAGAAAGTCGATACTGTTGGCTGGATGATGGAAAAGACATCTAGCCTATAAAAACAACAAGTCCTGAAAATTTACTTTCAGTGACTAGCTCATCACGAAGCAATTCTGAAAATAAACCAGGTGAACAAAAATGTAACAAATAATTGAAATAGAGTAATGATTCAGAGAAAATGCTCCAATTAAAAGTTGGAAGTATTGCAGAATGCTAATGTCAACACACTTCTGCTTACTCCTTCAATGCTTTTCAATAGAAAGTGTATGTAGACAATAAATACACCTAAAAATCCACAAATATACCTAAAAATCTGAAAGTTTCACGTTTCCTTTTCTATGTTTCCAAGTGCTACTCATATGTAAATGGTGACTCAACACCACCCACTAGCTACACGTTGCACAGAAATATTTTTCCTTATTATTAATCTCTCTGCTCTATTGTGTGTAACAAACAAACGCTCAAATAAATCTTTGCACCATCTAGACTTAAAAGAAATAACTTCACAAGATTTACACAAATTACCAGCAGTGGTAATAATAACAGCTGAAAATATTCTCTGTAATTATATCATTTAACATTAGTGACCAATTCACAACTAAACAGGTACAACAAATGTGAGCACTTACAAGCAATGAAACAAAAAAATTACTAATTTAAACCAGCTTTATATTAAAACAGCTAAGCACAACAAATGGCACACTTCATATAAAACAATTCGTGTCTACAAGTGAAAGACATACCACACTACTATTGCACAAGTGAAGGCTAAAATTGCGACTGTTGAGGGTCCAGTGTAGCAAGTCAGCTAAGTTGCTGCACAGTTTCAGTGATGATATAAAACTGTTTCTTGCAGCTGTGTCAAAACTTGGCATCTCTGCAGCAGCTTTTGCCTAAAAGCACAGCAAACCATCACATAGCTACACTATTACAGATACAAGCAGCTAACAATACCAATTTGGCACATAGTTGCATATTCAACAAATCACCCTGTTTTGGCAAACATTTCATTATAGTAAATTTTACCTGTTGTAGCAAAACCAACGGCAATGCATACAAGAAAGCCTAGCTGTCACTGGGGAAGAAGTGCTACAGCCTATACAGTTCCTGTTGCAGTACTGACCTTCAAGGTCATCCAAGGTTGATGATTTACATCTCATTCAAAACTTGAGCATATGCCACTTCCTGTTAGTGATTAATAGTAACTGTGGCCCCATCTCTCACCATTTCCAAGATATGGCCAACTTTCCATTCAAAAACACATTTTCCTACCCCCTCCATTTAACCCAAAATTTGAAAATGTTCTCCTTGCACTACATCCCCAACATTTTGTATACAGAAAGCCTCAACAGCTCTGGGCTAAATATTCATGCAAAAAGTTTTCCCCTATGACCCAAGGCTTAGCCACAATACTACCATTACAAACAAATTAATGAACAGACAGAGAGAGAGAGATGACACATCGTGCCATATATGTGCATCAAAAATGTCAGACATATGGCCACCTCATTCATATATGCACACTCACTCCACTGATACAGTGGTCTGTTTTCCGTAATCACTAATGTAGACAAATGGATGCAGGCACAAAGTCCCTCTATATCCGTATCATGATATAACTGATTCTACTAATAATCTAATAACTTTTTTCGATAAACTCTGATCTGTCTCTGGTTCCAGTTAATTTGACGGTCCAATCAAACATAACTTCTTGTTGTTCCCAAAATCTATCCACAATTTTAAAAACCTCAATCACATCACCACACAATCTTCTGTATTTTAGTGTATTTAAGCTAAAAGAAATCAAGCGTTCTTTGTAGGAATGTTAAATTCATTTTTTTCCAAATTCGAATTTCAACCACTAAAATTTCGATTAAATTCAAACTTTGTTGATATATTTGTGGAGAAGCTTAAGCAATTTGTGTTTGATGTCTGCACCGTGGGGCGAGATGAAGGTCACAGCATGCACGCCACACACCGGGAAGCAGTCTATCAACAGTGCAATCAGCCAGGATGTCAAGCCATGTCACTTTCTATTGTTGTTGATTGATGTCTGCTCTGTGTCTGGGCCACCAAGATTTGTCACTTTGATAGCTTGCATCAGTATACAACACGCGCCAGAAGTGTAGTGCAAGACGGAGAGTAATTAAATGCCACGGCAGTATGCAGGGAGGGG
>Ga0209367_1000901_pt1 | contig 33799 bp, 16 predicted proteins | sample WorMetLIZISLAND2_FD_187412 | JGI IMG/M metagenome (GOLD analysis project Ga0209367, IMG submission 187412) | Marine gutless worms symbiont microbial communities from Max Planck institute for Marine Microbiology, Germany - Olavius geniculatus... ... | reverse complement strand
GGTTATCGATGTTGACATTCGTAAGAAGCTCCTCATTAGTGCTTGTTATGATAAGCAGCATGTCTGTGCCTATCTGCAACCATTCTCACGCCAGACAAGCCAACAGCGGTGAAATAACGTCTTTTTAGCGGCGTGCCCTTTTTCTCCTCTCATTCGAGGGGACCCCCATCACCCAGCGGCATGAAAATTTGTCGTTATCATATTGTGAAAACCCGAAGTCTCTCTCCTGGTCTTGGAACGGTACCGAAACGTAGGCCTACACCAGGACAGAATAATTACCATAGCTAATACGTGCTATAGCTATGCTATGTAGCTCTCGCGCGTAAAAATGGCTACGCTAACGTTTTACTAGGCCCCAAGTAGTGTTCTGTTCGGCTAAAATGCACCAAATTTATTTTTTGCTTCGCTACATTATGGGAAGCTTACAACGCACCCCAGATCTCTAGTGGGCTGGGGAGGAAAAAGGAATCCTCATTCCCATCGCACTCGACGCCTGCCTGTAACATGTCGACCCTCGATCGGGCATCTAATGTTGACGGCGGACGGACGCCATTGCATCCGTGAACCAGGCGTGTTATTATTAGAGCTGAAGCGACAGCTGGCAGACCTGTGCAAATCTTAGAGATGCAAGACAGTGATGAGGCGAGCCTAATTACTGGACATAAACAATGACCGCTGACCACTTGCAGACGTCTGGGGTGCTCTAAGAGGCTGACCCAACACGAACATCCACTATAGAAGCACTTCTATACTAGATGAATAGGCCTACTAGATGTCCACAGCTGACGCTGGCCCGGGCACAGCGCGACGCACAACTTCATCATTTATTCACTTCTATAGTGCTTAATACGCACTACAGAACAGCACTTTCTCCACATGTCTAATATGCTTCCACTGATAGACGGCATGTACGCCTCGGCTAGCCTATACAAAGGTCGTTTAAAACATAACCAATAGAAAATAAAGAACAAAAAGGCGCGTAGATAAATAGCTGAAGGCGTTGATAAGACAGAAATGTTAATATACATTTTTAACCAACAAGAAACGTCCGACAACCAGACCAGACAACCAGTGTACATGTTAATACAAGAGAGCACAGCCAACAGGGAAATCAAATATTTTCTAGTAAACGCATTATGTAAATAATTCACAGCCACATAGTGTCATTAAATTCACTGACGAACCATCTGCAGCTCTGGAACATATAGTACACAAATAAGCTATACTAAACCACATCATTCGTCATTATTGAAAAATCTTAATCACCTGACAGAAATAGCCTAAAGCAATAAACAAACTGTCAACAAATATACAGAGAAAAAAATCACAAAATTAAACATAACTAATCTTTGCAGGTTATTATACGTTAACATGATTTCAACACGTGGAAGTTCCAAGTCATCAAAATCCGATACAATTTGTTGTGTTATCCTGGATACAGATCCGCAAACACAGTCTCACTCTTTGACGGAGGTAACGACACGGTCTTTCATAGAAAATAACCAAACACTTCCATTATCTATCATAATATCTTTGCTAAACTGTGAGAAATTTTCAAAATTCTGTCACTGATAGGTTCGGGAGAAACTTTGCAACAAAACTGTCATTAAAGCGTTCAGTGTCACTTAGCATAAGTTGGTGTTGTGCTGGTCATTTTTTCGTCGCAATCTTGGTTTGAAGTGTTTTTAAGAAACGTCTGAATAAAGGTACCTAACGCTAACCGTTATTCGAAACTTAGCTGCTCAAAAAGTCGTCCATCGGTGTTATTTTTACTTGGCTTTGTGACAAAATGCTATTTATATTAATTACAGAAAAAAGTATCATTTAGTACGCTACAGCAAAAAATAAAGCGTTGAAGCATAAACGCCTTTTTTTGCGCAAGACTGACGTTTAATCAATCGCTAATGGTAACAGACAGTGCAATTAAATTTGACTGTTTACTCTAGTGTGATTTTGTGATATTCGTCGATCTTGGAGCGAAAAACTATAAAACTTAACTCAGTTTTTTACGACAGTTGCTGCCAGTATAACTCACAGTGAAACAAGACGCACAAAACGCACGCTTCACAACATCAGTATTTCACAAGGTAGTGCAGATACGCATTTAAGATATGACAGAAATTTTAATGACAATTTCGTTACAAATATTTCGCTAAATCTGACTGTAAGAGAATTTTGGCAATTGGTCGCATTTATTATAGATGTGGTGAATAATCCTAGTGACTGTTATTATGGAACAGGAAGTAAATCAGTTAAGAAATGACGTACGGCAGTGAAGAACTCGAGCATATGTTGAGTAGGTTGTCGATTGTTCTCCAGCAAAGGTGACAAAACAGTAGCGATCTCATCCTGTTCCTCTTCGCCTAACGACGCTATTCTCTGTAACATCAGCATCAACAGGATCCATAGACCGACGGTGTGGATCTTCGCTGGCAGTCGATACACGTTCAAACAACATAGAAGTTTGTGCATATCTTAACTTCACCAAAATGTGCACCTGTTACATTTTCGCTTCCTACTTCCATTTAAAACATAATTCAAACAGTGGAAGCAATCCATGCTCTCAAACGTCCACCGAGGATGGTGCTGCTTACCTCGCAGACAAAACGGAGTCTCAGGTAAGGTTTTATTTTCTAATCATGGTTCCAAAAATGCCAATCCCGAATATTCAAGACCAACTTAACAATAAAATCCAGATCGACATCAAAATTTAGTCACTTCTTTCTGAACAAATTTTTACAAAATTTCTTTTCGTTGGTTCAACCCCTTTAACACTACGTTTACACTGACGATCAGATCAACTCGATCAAAAATGATCGCGTGGTCGGGGATTGATCGGCCCCTAGTGGTCGGGGTGGTCGACTTTCCTACACTAATTCAGAAGTTCAGAATAGTCGAATAAAGATCGGCAAGCCAGCGATCGGGAAGTGGTCGGGAAGTGATCGGCTGTTGGTGAAGTAAGGGCCGAGTAGAGGTCTGGTTGATCGGAAAACGATCGTGAATAATTTTAAAAGTGTTTTAGCCATTCGAAACAAGTACCTCAGCCCTGCATATAAAACATCTGCAGTTTCGAGATGGCAAAGAGTGAATCTAATTTTGAACCAAGCTCCACAGCTTTTATAATATAGGAAAATTAAACAAGTTATACATTAATTTACTGCAGTGATATAATAATATCACAACTCTTTCATTACACTGAAGTGTTTTATTACACATAAAAAAATTGTAATTTTGATTACTTGATTCTACTGCTTTTAAAATCAACTAATTGCCATCAGAACGTCGAAGTTTTAATATCATACACGGATATCGAGTAGCGATCTAGTAAAAGTCAAAGCAAGGTCGAGTTAAGTTCGTGTAAATGTCGAGTTGATCGACTTGGTCGAGTAGAAATCGCACAAAGATTGTGATAATTGAGTAAAGATCGAGTTGGTTGTCGGGTTGAAGTCGTGGAGGAGTCGTGAGAGGTCGTGTGGAGGTCGTGCATGGTCAAGTAACGGTCGGAAACAAGTCGTGTACAAGCTCGATCGAGCAAGTGACCTAGCTTGGTCGAGCTTGGTCAGAAAATTTAGAAGATAAAAACGATCGAATTGATCTGATCGGCAGTGTGAACAAGCCTTTGAAATTTGGTCGAAATTCGTTCATAACTTTTGGAATGTTTTGGATACAAACGGACAGACGCGAAACGTAACGTCTTTCGGCGTATTTTGTAGAAAGCGCGGACAGACCTCGTGCAGTAGGAGAGAGATAAGATCGCAGGTCATGGGCTGAACGACGTTGTCAACGATCAGCGTAGTTAGACAGACGTTTACCATTTGCTGCAGCATCAATAATATAACACTACAACAATTTGTAATCTATTCGACGTGATGTAGGCCTAAACATCTCATAGCGTCAGTGTCGAGAGAGTTACAAAGAATGAAACAAAATGAATGCATAATTCACCCCGGAAGTTTCTCTGGACATGTCCAGGGAAACTTCCGGAGTAAAATATGTCTAGGGATAAACGTTCTACCCCCTGTGATTGCATACGATAATGCCCTAGACCTTCAAAAACGGGCAGGAAAAATGCCTTAAAGGGGGAATGCTCGAACGTCCGAGGTAGAAACGTCCAGGATAAATGTCCGTCTTCACAACCACGAGTGTCAAATGTTTGCATTTTAATATGTTAATTACGCTACATCCACTACTTTCAGAATATGTCCGAAAATTCTAACAAGTCATTAAAACTCATTTATTTACCACAGCATAGACTCAGTTGAGTTTTATGTACATTTCGCAGAATCGTGTAGGGAACTAACGACTATCGACCATTTTCACAAGTGGCGCAATGTTCACTTATACAAAGTCACGAAACACTGCAATATTTCTGGACAGTGCAAGCAAAAAAGAATTTGCACAGGATATTTGCACAGAATATTTGACCGGCAGCCAGTCAAATAGCCTATAAGTTATTTGGCTGTGACCGGTCAAATATCCGGCGGTTCCGGCCCTATAAGGGCTGGATATTTGACCGGTCACCGTCTTGAACAGCCTTAGCCGGTGCGTACGACCACCAAAATGGTGGCCATAGGTACCGGCTAAGGCCGTGTCCGTCCGTTCGCCGTCGCTGCACGGAGGCACCGGAGCAACTGCCCGACCTCGGCCGAAGCCTCACGGGTCGACAGTCCGCCAAGCAGCTCCTCAAGCTAGCACTATCACAGAATGCCGCTTGGCAAGTTTTTGTCATAGCCTGCAGCAACCTCTAATATACTACCCATACTCTAGATTATTAATGGTGTTCACTATTGTTCCTATACATCTTTGAAAAACACTAACCCGAACTTAAACCCTAACCCTAACTCTAATCTTAAGCCCTAAACACTACAAAATAATATTAATGCAAATTCTAGTCACTAGCGCGTACACTATTAGATTCTATAATGTCATTCGCTAGGTGACGACTGCGATTTTTCGTTTTGACCGGTCAAATAGCCTACAGGTTATTTGGCCGGTTGCCGGTCAAATAGTAACCGCGGTCAATGTTTGGTAAAGTTGCGACAGAATATCGTTGGTAGGCCTACTTGGCGGACCTTATAATAACTTTTGCCCACAGTAAAAATGCAATAAATGCATGCAAACGCAACTCAACCACCTGCGTACGACGTCTAGAAAATGATAGAATATCATTACGTATGCATCACCCAAAGTGTTAAACTAATTATCTCGACTGGATCTACCGGGGAAAAGTAATTAGTTTTGTCACCTTTATTTCTTCAATGATGACGTGCGGCTGTCTGTCAGCTGTCAGCAGTTCGCTGTACTGGCGCGAGCACCTCTGAACACAGTCGACATAGTACAGGTACGATAAGATACGATTCGATTTTAGTTTGCACTAGAAAACGTGCGGGCAAGCTGACAGTTTAATCAATATCGCACAAACTAAAAATCTATTTTAAATCTATTTAAATCTATTTTAAATAAAAGTGAGAAAGAAAAATGTAACAAGTGCCGCGGAAACGACGGGATGTAGAAAATAAGACTAGCAATAGCAGAGAGAGAAAGAAATAACTGGAAAAAATCTACAGAAAACTAAAATGAGAAAACAACTAAAACAAAAAAACTGTGAACTTAAATCGAAAATTTACGAAATAATCCGAAAAACACACATGAATACACATCCAGCCGCTGTAACCACAAGAAACGATTAAATGTTCGGTCCGCTTTTTTCCTTAAACATATCGAGTCTCTTCAACTCCATTAAACGGTCTATTTTTACTATTTACAATCAAGACGATGGACAATTAACGCTAACTATTATCTAAATAATTGGCGGATATCTTAACCTGCGAAAAATATCAGATCTGAAAGCCAGTGAACTGAGCGACGATGATGCTGCATAAAGATGTAACCAAAACGAACCCCCCCCAGAACACGAATGATTGTCGTTAAGTGTTAAACAAATGTATATTTCAAATCAAAATCCGCAGTATTGTGCGGACGTGTTTTGTGGTTTGAACGATAAAGCTGGAGTGTCTCGTAAGCATTCGGCCCATCGCTCTTATTTAACTTCTTCCTATTCGTCTTCCTTATCGTCTTGTTCTCTTCTCCTCTGTCTCTGTCCGTTCGACCGTCCGCCCAATGCTTCTCCGTGTTAGTCGCTGTCTCTCATTTTCTCCTTCTGCTCCGCTTGTAATCGCAGTGTCACCAAAGCGTTGTTAAGGCGCGCGAACAATTGCGACAAATAGCTGCGATGAACTACAACGTTTCTACCATATACTGTTGTCGACAAACTGCTGCTATCTGAAAGTTGTCTTTCGTTTTATTATGCAACTTGTTTCTATGAATCCTGTTTTTTCGATCTAGTCTTTTTGTACAATGTGACCTCATTTGCAGTTCGTTCAACTTGTGCAATAGGCCTAAATGAACATGATGATGACGGAGTCATCGATAGCGACCTCTGCAGTTATTTTATTTAATTACATCAGCCAACAGCAAAATTATGTGATATTTGACGTTTGTATATTTATTTGTTGTTTCTTAGCAAGACTGCACAAAGCTATAGACACATTTGGCTACAATTTTCAACCAAGGTTAAACTTAGCCTGAAGAAAAAGTGTTTAAATTATGGGGGTGATCCGGATCGGCACCTACAGGATTTTTAGGAAATGCGGGAAACCGCGACTAGACCAAGTTGCTTCCACGTAGCGAAGAACATAGTGTTAGCGAACGGTCCTTTTAGTTTTATTTTGTTGCGTATGTGTGAGCGTGTCCTGTGTTTGTCTCTGTGAGAGTAATCGTGCTGTAGCAGCGTCGTTAGTCGACCTACGTGAGTTGACCGACTCAATTGTCTGCACTACAGGTCTGTCTGTCTGTCAGTCTGTCTCCACTGTCCATTCTGCCGCGCTGCGCCGTACGATGTTTGCACAGCAACAGCAGCAGCTGCAGCAGCCGATGATTCACATCTCTGCAGTATCCGGCGGCACACTACTCGTCTGCAACCGGACTGTCTGCAACATTAATTTGCACACATGTTTTAGATGTGGTCACGTAAAAGTATTTCAGCGCATGAGGCACTATAGCACCTATTATTAGTCGACGGTTGTAAAACAATAAGATTGTGCAATTTTTTGCTTAATTATTTTGCACGTACTTTCAACAACTAATTACATCTTATGTTCAAGCCGAACTCGAGCGTGCTAAAATGTTTTACAACATGCGTGCAAATGTTTTGTCGTAAAACGTGAAAAGTCTACGCGTATGTTTTAAAAGCGGTTTCATGTAAAACGAAGCAGTTCCGCAATATTTTTGCAAAAGTTTTTATTGTTTTACACGTATTAAAGCACGGCCTCAGTGACCTACGTGTGGTGACCGGTGTCGGTGTCAGTGTGCACTGTGTAGCGACGTCCAGCGTTTGACAGTCGTCTCATAGACTCATAGCCAATCACATCAGCCACATTACGGATCTTGCTTGTCCGTCCGACCGTCTGTCTGTCTCTCCGTTTTGTACGTGTTTCAAGCTTGCAAAATAAAACTGCGTATGAAAGCTAAAGTTGGTGTGTACGCTGTCTGGGCTAATGTCCGGTGGGCTAATTTTTTAAACCCAAAAGTTCAGGATTGGGAGAGGTTAAAATTAAGCGGACAGTTGCATAATATGTCGCTGTTAGACTACTGCTGTGCTGCTGCTACTGCTGGGTTACCGGCCGTTCAGAACAGCAAAACGTCAAAGACATAACCAGTTTGCAGCTGATAGTCTTCTCAAAGTCGCAGCTTGACTATAATCTGATAATAGCGCATCGCGAATTCGGATATAACGTAGCCTATGTTAACGTTGTCTGCCAGTCATTAGATCCATGTCGACTAGATCTGATTACATACGGCATCCAGGGATTATTGTCGTTTGCAATCTGATCAGCTGGCTTTTACGTTTACGTTAATGCGACATACAGGATGGCGCATAAACGTGGCCACTTTGTTGCACAGTTTGTACCTTTAGAGGATCGGCGACAAATTTAGCACACATCAACGTTATTTTATTCATAACATAATTTTGTAATTTATTAAAAACATCTTTGAAAAATAAAGCGGCGTTATTTATCGAATAACACACACGAAGCTTTATTTACCATAAACATGGTAGAAACAAATAAAGGCTAAATAATAAAAAACACAACTTAAGTAATCTTAACTAACAAAATAATCAAGTCCATGCCCATAACAGTAACCCTAGAAAGCGTTGTAGATTTTCAGCCTAGGATCGTTCTTTGCAATACGCCGAACAGACGACATAAATGTGCAGACAACTTTAATGACGCTCCTGAGCTCCGCCACAAGTTCGATGTTTTCCGAAATTCCGACGTGCCAACTGATCGCAACCCTGCAGGAGTTAAGCCACGCTGCCCTAGATAGGCAGCGGTGGGCAGCGATAGTAAGAATGGCGTCAGATACCAACGGGCATTGAGCCCACGGTTGTCGATGATGATGATGAACTGATCGCGGACGGAAGGGGGAGCGCTGAAAATGCAAGTACTGGAAAATGCAAGTAGGAAAAATGTAAGTAAAAAACGGGACAATTTGCACCAATGGAAAATGCAAGTGTGGAAAATGAAAGTACATATCTGCAGAGATGGAAAATGTGGAGCATTTAAATATTTGTGTAAAAATTACAATAAAGCTATCAGTGCTTGTCAAACAACATTGAAACTGCTAAACCAAATCTGCAGTTGTTTCGTGTCTAATCGCAAAATCTGTCGTGTAGAAATGCTGTGAAAACTCTCCACACCATTATTTGTTCTCTGGATACGTCCATTTCATCATCATTATCATACTCGTTTATTGATCAGTATAGTTACTAGTTAGCAGACCGTAACTAGATTTACAATATAACCCTAACCCTAACCCTAGCCCATGTAGATAAAAAAAATCGTGTTTGCCTAACACTTCCTTTTATTTATTAGCTTTTTCGAACAAAGTCAGGAAATCTCCGTGGCAGCGGTTTGTTTGAATCTGATGACACGGCCAAAATGTTTCCAGATGTGTTAAAGCGCTTTAGAAATCACTGGATGGCAAAAGTGGCAAGCAAGTTGTTTCTGGATTTCGGACGCCAGTGAAATTAACTTTCTTCGGCAGTCTTTCATCGGTGCGCCAGACGTGCAGTAAAAAATGTCACAAAATATCGCAGTCATTTTTTAGTAACGCCAGCAGCACTGAGAAAAATAACTAAGCTAACAGTAAGTATATCAAAGAAAAATAATTTTTAGTGAGTCATAGTAAAACTAGATTAAAATCTTTGGCTAATATAATTTCATTACACTATACAACGTCGTTTGGCGACAGATTTAAAGTCAGAAGTTCATCACTAAGTGCAAAAGTAGAAAAAAAACAAATACGAAAATCAAACCAAATTTGCCGAAATCATCCTAAAAGAGAAGCAAACAGCAGTCACAGCACTTATGGGACACAATGTAGGCCTATCAGAGCCTGAGATAAACGAATAATGATGACGATGAATGATAATTGCCCGCACACGTAGTCACGAAGTCACGACCGTATCGATAATGATAAAATGGAAACATAAAAAATCACGCTTCTTTTTAGGTGGCGAGTAACCATGTAAGTTTTACATATATTTCTTTGACGTCTGTTGTCTGCTACAGGTGTGTACACTTGAGATTCGGGGTGATAGGTTTACCTACATGTATAGTCTACGCCCGTGGCAGACGAATAGGCCTAATGCACTATACGTGTAACACGCACATGGCTGTATACGGTGGTGTTGTAGGTCGCGTTGCCTAATGAATATTAACAAGCTCCAAAGTGATTTGACAATAGGCGAAATCGTTTTCTTTGTATTTGACCTTAAATCTTCTCTTAACGTGGGAAGTCAAGTAACTTTAAAAGTAATACAATGTGTCATCGGCAATCAACAAGAAATTTGAGCTAATGCTCACGGGACGCGCGAAAACCTATAGCAGTTCCTGTTCGCAAACTGTCAGTCTATCTCCAGCCATTTCGTCGCGACTTTTACGGGGTTACCGCTCTTCGACGCCCTTGTGCGCAGGTTTCCTTGAACCTAAAATCGACACTTGGACCGTTGAAATCTACGTTCAATGCTAAAAATTTCATACGCAGCTTGTCCATGTCTATTTCAACTGGTCTCGACGCAATTCGCTCTTGCAATGACGCGCTGAAAGCAGTAGCTGCTTTCGCGCGTAAAAATGTACCGGTCAAATAGCATCTGAATCCGTCGAACGGTTTAAGCGAGGTGCACGAATGTGACAGACGACAGACCACATTTCCATCTAATAATGCACACATTTGGCCGCAATGTTGCAAATAACAATCAAAAGTAGCAGTTTCTCACTAGTATGAGCCGCGCTGAATAAACGTATGGTTTTTTTGCGTCATCGGAGCATTAGAAGCCGCGAAATAACGTACACGCTGCAGTCGTTCAACGTCACATAGGGAACGTGTTACATTCCCGACTGCCGTCGTCGACAGCAAGTTGAACGGTTCTTCGGGGCGCTAATAGGTATTACGTGTCTTTTCTTCTACAGCCATATGCAGTCAGCCATTTATTTTTTACTTTATTTTAATATGTAATAACACTTGCGACAAACGCGCAAGAACAGTAACATAAGAAAACAGTAAAAAAACTACAAACATTACTAAGATAAACAAAAGAAACACAAAAAATATATGCTAAACATAGGAAAAGAATGAAAAAAACTGGAAACATTACTAAGGGAAACAAAAGAAATACAGTAAATATATGACAAACAAACTACAAATAAACGAACTAATAACATTGACAGTTTGAGTCTCCGATTCCGTTGTCAGCTTACATTTGAAACAATGTCAAAACTAAAAATAACTAAAAACTAAACCAAGATATTAAAAAAAAGTTTTGGGAAGATTGCTGACAGCCGCATTTTACGTATCGCCAAGCCCGGTTTCTCTTAAAGTTGTCGCACATCTACGTAGAACTGTATAAATGGGTTTTAGGTTTATTACATGCATTTTAAAGTTCAAATTTAAACATATATGCGCTACATAATCTATCTTGCAGCTTTGTAGCTCAATTCACAGCTAAATAACGATAAAAAGATAATGAAATAAAAAAATAGCCAAAGAACAAAATCTCCATCGCAATATCATGGCCATGTACGCCAGTGGTTTAGACAAAGAAGTGAAATGTCATCATGCAGTTCGGCTCAATAATCCAGCTACACGGTGAGGCAGAAAACACGACACTTTCACTTGTGCGATGGCTCTGACGAACGAGAACTGATTTCAATAATGCTTTCACTGGTGCATTGAAAAGTAATTATTTAACACAGAAAGGTAGTTTTTATTTCAACTCCTTTAACAGTTTTTGCAACTGTAACAATACAGAAATTACAAAAAACTACGTATTTCACATTTGTTTTTTTGAGATCACAGTGTAGTCTGTGCACGGTACACTTAGGTATTTACAAAATTTTACTCAAAAACAATTTTAAACCACGCTTTAATTCTTACCTTCCATTGTATCGAATGCAACCACTGCTCTCTCAGTACGCTTCCCGACGCCTGTAAATCACGAACAGTTAGACGCACTTTTACAACATTAATATACTCGGCAAAATCAAATTGACCGTCACATATTGCGTGTCCACATTGTAACCGATTACCTAGGTCAACTCAGGATTCCATCCCTCTGACACAGATAAATCGAGCATACGGGAATGCATACCTGACTGGAGTTAACGCGGGACGCATTCACTTGTGTCTGACGGTCATTGAATTAGGCCTACACAGGGGTCGCTGAAAATGCAGGACCTGACATTGACGGACCTGACAGTGCAAGACCTGACAATGGCGGACCAAACTGTATTGCTGCATTGTTGGACATGTTATTATCAGGACAATCGCTATATGCTGTATGTTAGCATATTGCAGGTTTTTAAACGTTATTCGCTACGAAATTTACGTTATTTTACTCACTTATTTACGTTGAGGCACGAGAAACTCGGCGGGAGCAATTGCCTTCTCATTCACTGAGCACTTGTAAAAACTTGACACATGCTCAGTCATTCTATAAGCATTTAAATTTGATATAAGCCTCTAAAACCTATATAAAAATTTTAACTTTTGTGTTCGTTTGTTGTAAAAATAAGCAATATTAAATTTTTATTTTAATTGTAGGCCTAATTACTTTATTTCCCAGCAGTATCTCCACTTTTCAAAAGCCTTCATAAGGCCTACGACCTGATACTGCAAAGCTAAGCATCACTTCGATGTCTGGCCAACAGAGCAGGATGAGGATGAAGGTCCCCCATTGTCAGCTCTTGCAATGTCAGGTTCTGCATTTTCAACGCCCCCTACACAGGATGACAGGAATCGCTTGCGCCTAAAACCTGGCACGTGAGCGATAGTCCACAGCACTGTAACTGCAGCTTACTATACGGTAAGCGACCAGACAACTTCAATGAATACGACATAAAACGACGATCGATAGAAGCAAACCGACGACAATGGTTAGTCCGTAGGAGTCCTAAATTACAGCTCAGTTCCGCAGAAACGTGCACCACAGTTTTTGGTCACTCCTGATATCTGTCGACGCATTAAACAGGACGGATGAGAGTCATGAGACACGCCGCCGCTCTTTCAAAGAACCGAGGCGGACGGACGCTGAATGTACTCGGCCTGAGATACGTATGCATTAAATCCAAGCTCAACTTTCTCTGACTTGTTGCCAGTGCAATATGTTGTACAACAATTAGCTGCGCGACAAATCCACAGCAAGTTGTACGGCACAAGTCAATCAAATCATTTCTCGATGTTGTAGAACTGTTGCAGGACTGGCTGAACAACAGGCCCACAACCAATCTAAGTAGTGGAATTTAACCATGATTTAATAGCCAACGCTTTGCAAACAATCACAGTCGGTCGTACTGACAAAAAGCATCAGCAGTCAAACGTTAACGAAACACGGCAACAAAATAATAATAATCGCAAAATAAAAAAAATTCAAAAACAAACGAAGAAAATTCGCACAGAGCATACAAGACGTCAACAATTACACGAAACGCTGGATTCGTAACAAATTAGCAAAAAATAAAGAATTAGTTTCAGCAACGAAAAACTGATTTAATGCTAGTTTACTGTCATATTGGTTTGCGACCACGATACGAACACTTCTGCTCCTGCAAATGTCTTTGTCACCAATTAACGACAGAAGTTTCACGGCAGCTGGTCTGAACATTATAAGCCTAAGCGATCACTTAATACGTTTTTGTAGGCCTACGTTTAGGCTGCGGTGCATTGTCAAATTTTTTGCGTTATTGCGCTCGTTATACGCGCCCTTACTTACTCACTCACTCTCATAACCTCTCAGAACATTACAAAGTTTAGACCCTATACAGTTTAGACACTTGAGAACAAAGTGCGCAGACAAAAAAGAAATATTATAGGAAGCAGAGTAAACTGGCCTGCAGCAGAAGTGAGCTGCCGTCTGAAAGCATGAGTTGTATGCACTGTTTGTGACCGGCATCCCACGGAGACAACAGCGTCATGTCACTCATGTCAGTGTAACGTATGCCGCGCTCCATGTACCCATGCGCCTGCAATAATCAGCGATCATAGTCGTAAATACCCTACCTACAGCAATGAGACAGACAGTGTGACAGTCGCGTAAACAGGTGAGACTTGAGAGCTTTGCGAAAAGCCCCTGCCCCTGATGCGGGGAGGAATCACTGGACCGCAGACGGAAAAAGCGCGCTTCCCTAACTGGGTAGCTATGTCTTCACGACAGCAGGTGCGTTAGTTGTATAGAGGAACGAAGCTGACTGCGTCCAGATTCCTTGGTGTTGAATTCAACGATACTAATAGGATATCAACACAGTCAGCTGCTGACACAAGGCGTTTGGAAACATTTTATATGAAATGCCAACGCCAGACAGCCAGAATCCGCTGGCAAGACACATACGCAACACAGAGGTCGCTGCCTTAACTGGCCTCAGTCCTATGTCAGAGTCCATTATCACCCGACGCCGTAGCCCACTCACTCTTTAGCCACGTAACCAGGCTCGCTCGCCAAGGATACTCCGGCCCATCAGGCTCTGCAGTGTCACGTCGACATGGCCTTCAGTCGTCCCCCCGACCATAGTTGCAGACGTCGCCCAGGCCGTCCTAGGAACAGATGGCTCGATCAACTTCGTGGGGACAAAAACACTCCGCCTGCTGACCTCTGGAGACGAGCCTTGTCACCGGTGACGCTACGGTCCTCGCCGACTACGCGTTAACGACGACGACGACGACAAATGAAAAAATAATAAAATTTACAAGTATATTTTATAAAATACGAAATAAGTTGAATTGTGATATACTTTAACTACTTTATTTTGCATTTGTTTATCCACATTTGCATCATGGAATTGAAATCTATGGTAATACTTGTTATAGTTTTATTAATAAATTAGAAAAACTAAATAATAAGATTTTAAAATATTACAGAATAAATCTTTAAGTACCCACAGTATAGAATTATATAAGCATCATAATACATTACCGGTAACAGACTTGCATTTAGATCAAATATAGCTTTTTGTACATAAATTTATTCATCACAGACAGAATCTGCCTGATATTTTTGCAACTTACTTTACTGAAAATAGTCTCATTTATAATTATAATACGAGGGGCAAACCAATTTACATGTTAGGTCAATTCAGTCTCAGTTTAAAAAAAGATTAATTACACATAAAGGAGGCATTTTATGGAATAATTTGCCTGATAATTTAAAGTCAACCCATTCGACAACTGAATTTAAGGAAAACTTGCGCCATCTACTGTACTCTAGGTAGGGCCACTTAGGTTACAGTTACTGCTCTGTGTTTTATACGTATTGTGTTATCATGTTATTGTGAATGCCAGACATACTATTGTTTGTGTGAGTGCACCAAATTTTTAAAAAATTTTGTGGTTGTTTTTTTCTATTTCTTTCTTTTTTCGCTATTTTTTTTGGTTTTGTTTGCATTTATTGTGTTGAGTATGTAATATAGTTAATTTGACTGTTACAATGGGTGGCCAGCTCTTGATGGGTAGATACCTTTCTGGTCACCCTCCTATGCTATTTACTATTGTATGGTTATTTACTGCATTGTGGTTTTGGTAAATAAACTCTCTCTCTCTCCATGCCGGACGCATGATGAAGAATGGCGTGCTTTCCTGACGATTAATTCACCGCTTATAAGCTCATCTTAGAATAAACTCGTATAGCTTGAAGATAGTCAGAAAACTATCGATATAATGTAATAAATATACATATTATTTCATAGTTAGCTGACATGTTGCGAATGTGTTGTAAGTTTTCGAATTTTTTGAGGGAACTTGTTACGGTTCGTATAACTTGCTGCAGCAAATCCAGGCTTTCAATTTGTCGTGATCTGTTGTACCGCTTACTGTAGACCCTACACATGTTGTACAGCAATCCACGCGAGATCGAAGCAAGTGAAGATTGGGATAAAACAATTACGCGATTACGCAGACGAAACGAGAAGGAAAGTTGTATGTCATCAGCAATAAAAATCAAACGTTCCACGCGAAAGACGAGGTTAGACTCACGGTAGTGGCATAGATTTCGACTGGACCAAGCACGAGATGGTGTGACTCCCAGCGCCTGAGACAGCGAGAGTTCATTATTTTCCTAATCACCGTCTTGGAGTCGTACAGGCGACAGATGTTGGCTTCGCCGTCGCTTAGCAACCGAAACTTGGCGGCGGCGGCGGCGGCTGATGCCGTGGGGTTGCTAGCTTGAACTGAACGCAGGGCCGTTATCAACTCCGTCGGTGAACCGTTTCCACACACCTGGAAATACAATGTAGCTATTAGCACAGGTTTCAACGACTCGATATTGCACATAAAACAAGTGCCGTAGAGAAGAGCATCACATGACGCATAGGCCTACAGCTAGCGATATGAAGTTAATTATGTTCTTACATATTTAAGGCTTCAAACCGGTGAGTGCAGCGCATGCGTATACTGAAATGCATGCCAAAGATTGCACCAAACTCTTAGTTATTTGGAAAAAAACCATAGTAGTTTGGTAAAATGCATAATAGTTTTTCTCTTCTTTATTCGCCAAGCGACAACATACATGTAGGACTGACGGTTTGGTTGCAAATTGTAATTTTGTGTTTTGACACGTCTCTCTTTTTCCTGGTGTTAGCGACCCAATCTGACAGAATTGGCCCACAAGTGTATTTGCCAAATCCGTCGAACAGTTTAAGCAAAAGGTGCATAAATGTGACAAACAGACCGAGAGACAACCGACAGACAGACCACGCTATAGAAAAATATGTAGGAAGAGCGATTGTGCAAGATCGACTCGCCTAATAATTCAAGCACTGCAGACACGGGAACGCCATTATAAGCAGACTGTTGAAATACCGCAGTATAACGTTGTGACTGGTGAGTGAGGGAAAGCGAATGATGACGGATTAGGCCTATGATAGTGTTAATGACGGAGTAAAGATGATCGATGATGTACGAACGTGACTGTGATAACGATATGCAGTACGTAGGACTCGTATACCTAATGCAGCCAGCAGAAATATCCATTGCCGCGCTGCACTTATTGTCACGTTTTAACGTTCTGTTATCTTCCAATACAATGTCGTAAATAGAATACCGGTAGGCCTATAGCCATACTGCAGTTTGCCAGAATACCGCGACGTGTGTAATTCCCAGTGTTTTAGTAAGTTCTGTTCTACACAAATAGGGTTGTTTATTCCTTGGCCAGCTGACCTGTTGTTGTCAAATTTCTAATAAGTTACAGCGAAAAGTAGGCCTAATTGTTCAACTAGTTACTTCAAATAGTCAATTACTTGAACAATTTGCCCTACTTTTCGCTGTAAAATATTTAACTACTATAATACTTTATTTAACTACCCTCAAAAATAAAGTAGTTATTGCCGTAAGCCTACGACTTATATTTTGAAGTAGTTAACAGTAGTTATGAGTACCAGTTAGGTAGCTAATACCCAGATCTGCTAGCCAATCCATTACTGCCACCCAGACTTCGTTCGAGTAGTTAGTTAATGAACTAGCGAAGACATTAGGCCTAGTGACCGGCGGACAGCAGCCACGGTAGCACCTTGCAATGCACCTGGCGCGCGCTACACTCTGTACATTCCTAAAATATTGCGCAAATGTTTCGATAAAATGTTTTTGCAAATGCTATAGCCTAAAAAATTTGTGCATGTACATTGCACGTTGTTATGCGTAAAATAATACACAAAACACTAACGCGTTTTGCAAATGTGTTTTTTCGTTTGTGTAACCACGGCCATATGTCGAGTCCAAACTGTTTAGATCTGTCTTCTTTGCGTACTCTGCCCTAAGGCAGGTTCCAATGCCGATGGCGCCATCCGATCCGGCTCTGTGCTTCTCTCTTCAGCTCCTCGTAACTGATCTTCTTTTCCTTTTGCTCCATAAGTAAGTCCAGCATCTTCCTTCTTGGTTTTCCTCTTGGCCGTTTCCTTTCCATCTTCCCCTCTAGTACAGTCTTCAGAAGACAGTCATGTCTTAAGGCATGTTCTGTCCAGTTTGCTTGGCGTTGCTTGATGACTTGCATCAGAGAACGTTGTTCTTGCACCAGACTCAAGACTTTGTCATTTTAACGCATGTGCTGTCTAGCTGATCTTTTTCATCTTGCGCCAGATCACATCTCAAAAGCTTGTATATGTTTGATGTCTTCTTTTTAAGTGTCCATAAAGAGCTACACTCCGTACTAGTGTTTTCATCATTCGTTTCTTCAAGTCTTTTGAGATGTTCCCTCGAAGTAATTCTCCTCTTTTCATGAAAGCTGCTTTTGCCATTGCAATTCTTTTATTGATCTTATCACAACGAGCATCTTTAGTAAGTAAACTTCCCAAGTAGCAGAATTCATGAACCTGTTCAAGTTCAGTGTTTTGAAGCCAGATTGAAGCTTGGTTGACCTTTGGTAAACATCATTACTTTTGTCTTCTTCAGGTTTATACGCATTTCATATTCTTCAGATATCCTTTCTAATGCTTCCATTATTCGTTGCAAACCTTCTTCGGAACTGGCCGTCATTGCTTGGTCATCGGCAAAGCGTATAGCCTGTACTAGCCTTCCACCTGTCGCTACTCCATCTGCTACATTGTCAAGAGTTTCATTCAATACTTCCTGGATATAGATGCTGAATAGCAGAGGAGATAGCGGACATCCCTGTCTTGTTTCTCTACCAATGATGCTCGATCAGAGTCTTTCTCTTCTATTCTCACTGCGAATGTTTGTCCCATGTACAGATTTCCAATTAATCTCCTGTCCCTTTAGTCGACTCCCAGTCTTCTCAGGACCCTCATTAGCTTCTTCCAATCTACTCGGTCAAACGCTTTTTCGTAGTTCACAAAGCAGACATCTTAAACGTCACTTTCAACTTCCAAACTTCTCTCTGTGAGCACTCTCAGCGTACCTATAGCATCTCTGGTTCCTGTACCTTTTCTGAATCCAAACTGATCGTCTGAGAGGAAACAAACTGTATCTACTTTTGCTTCAATTCTCTTCTGTAACACTTTCAGCAAAATCTTTGCAGCATCCGAGATGATTGTTATAGTTCTAAAGTCTTCGCACCTTGTTGCATTGAGTTTCTTCTCCAGCGGTTACATTATTGACTGCACGAAGTCTGTTGGCCAGATCCCTGTTGTGTATATGGTTTTTCATACATCAATCAGTACTGTTGTTGCTTTACCATCTAAACACCTCAACATTTTTACTGGTATGTTGTCGGGACTTTCCGTTTTGTTGTTTTTCATTTTTTAGTGCAAAAGCTCTAAATGTAAAACATTCTACAAGTAGAAGCCGACATGCAGAATCTACATGTAGACAGGGTTATAAGCAATCAGGCCGAATAATCTGCTGTAGGTCTTCGGTGGGACTTCTGTAGCCTTTGTAAGACTTGACAGAAATGAAATGCAAATGTCTCGCTTTAATTTCTAGGCACTTTAATTCATATCACATGCTTTAGTAGATAGTTCAGCACCATGCAAATTAATGTATTTTTGCCCGCTATCAGTGCATTCATATTTGGTTTTATCTTACTGAAAGATGAGCCGTCTGCCAGCTAGACTGTGTCTTTTTTTATTCAAAGTAACTACGGGTAGGCCTACTGCCACGGTGCCACCTATGTCCCGCTGACTGTGCCAGAGTTGACCTTTCTTATTCCACTGGAATCCATCAAAAGGCAAAGTGACAAAAATGTTTCCGTCCATGAGAACCGGAGTTACAGTTGTCGCTGACGTGCACTCAAGTCCACTGTCGTTCTGCGTATAATGCTACAACGACGGTAGTTTGTTCGCATATTCATGACCGCGGCCTACTATTTTCAACTCAAGTGCTCGCCTCGCAGACACTACGCGTAGGGCCTGTATGTGTAACTGATGACTCGCTCTGAGTAATTAGCTTCGTGCTTTTGTCGCGCTACTTTACTGCGCGCTTCCGACGGGTTATAGCTACTCTGAACACCGTATACTCTTGACTTGAGTGGGCCCACTACAGCTGGCTCACTGGCACACAGGCAGACAGCTTTCCATTGCCATGCTAACCCCGCTGGCATAAAGCATCGACGGTGACCGTACTGGCCAGTGACCACAGTCACTACAGTATAAGCCTGCGACCAGTGATAACTGAAAACCTGGAGCGAGCTCGTGCAAAAAGTAAGTAAGTAAGCAAAACGTAAATTTATATAGCGCATTGAAGCGTTCAAATTAACCTCTAATGGGCTGAAACTGCTATGAATCACAGATTTCACTTAGAATTCATTAACATGTGCAAGAAAAAAATAAAATTAAGTTCAAGTAAAAAAAAACTTAAAGCGGTCGCCATCGCGAATTCATGAATCCGTAAATTACTGTTTTTCACAGAAGAGAGCGGAATGTGGCTTTACGGTACGAACTTTCACCGAAGTTGTATTTTGTTGCAAGGGTTCGCACATATGGTAATATAACGTAATAAGTTGCTAAATTTACTGCAATTTCATATACGTAGTAATGCATTTTATGCTATTGCGCACGTGAGAACGTCATTTCTTTGATCTGTTGCACGACATCCTGTAGCCTACAGCAAATCCGGAACAATTCAAAAAATCTACAACGAATATTTCTACGCGTCCAAAAAAAGTCGTTCATACCTGCAACGAATCTTGACATGTAGAGCTTACTGCGCGACCTTCAGTAAAACAAGACAGCCACAAAGGGAAGTAGTGAACTTTAAGCTCAGGTTGTACAGTGTTGGCGCCAGCTGTTCCTGTAAGCTCTTAGTGGAGAACGCTGTCGTCTGCCTGAGCTTGTGACGATGTCATATCGTGTATGACGTGGCTACTCCTAACTGTACATTGTAGAGTTAAGCCAAGGAGGCATTACGTCGCAACTCTAGCTACTATATACTCTCTAGTTGAACCGACTGCGTCTTTAATATGACTAGTTGAGATGGGTACACGTTTAATGTCTTGGTCTGGGTGTGTACGCGTGTTGTTAGTAGGCCTATAGGCTATCTGACCAAGCCAGATCAATACTGTCGGGAAACATCAAAAGTATAACATGAGGATCAACACGACTTTTCAATAACATTTCGCTTTGCCATGAATCTGAAGTTATTATCATGATGTACAGACGTGCATAACGTGCATAACTGTGAAACGGGGGCACTATATTGCCTATAAATTAGGCCTATATACTAAGCGAAGTTGCTTGTGCCCGCGCAAGCAATTCTGCAGAAATATGTCAGAATAGGCGGAATTCTGACATATTTCTCCGTAGCGCGTTCTGTCTGTCGTTTGTGACAGTCGTGCACCCATTTAGCAGAGGCCTACACTTGTGGAGTCCAAAAAACACTGTGTCAGATGGGAGTCTCTGATCATTAGGAAAAAGGTACTTTTGGGGTTGAACCCCCAGCAAAAACTTTAACTGCTAACGTGTGATGTACCAGGTGGCGGCAGCGATTATAGCGATTCCGCTTTGTATTAAATTCCTTCGGAGCTTGTTTGCTTTATGCGTGGTTGCTGTTGATCTAAATCATGTTAGATGGCGTACACTAAAGCGAGTTATTTACTTACAGGCTAATATGTTCACGGCTTTGTTCAATATTGCTCTACAAAATGGCCTCATCCCAGGGTAATAGTATTTCCAGCTTTAAGCAATATTGCCTCCTATGACCCCGCCCTTACTGCGTAGCTACCGACGCCCATTAGCGTCATCCCTCGATCAGTTTGGCTTTCAGTCTCCGGCAATATTTCCCCAACTTCGGGAAAATATTTAGAACCATAAATACTTGAAAATTCCTACTGCACGCCTGTCCTCTTATTCTCCCTTTTTCTCATTTTCTTTTTTCCATCGGCTTTTCTTTCGCCTCTCTCCTTCTTCTCTTTCTTCACCTTTCTTTACCTTTTATAACAGCGTTACCCTCCGCTCCCCGTCATTTTCTTTCTATCTCAGTCTCTTGCCTTACGCTTCTTTTTCATTTTTTTCTTAGAAGTAGGCTTTCTCAGATTCAGCTAAAAGATCTGGGAGAGCACTGTAGGGTTTTCGAATTGGATACGGGGCATAGTCCCGGTTGAAATCAAATTTGGTGCATTTTAGCTTTAAAAGATGACATGTAATGACAACAGTTTTAAATTTTTTTTTCAGTTTTTTGAGCTAGGCTATTAACCGTTTTTATGGGTCAGACCGTCAGCGTCAGCGGGCGTCCATTCTGTGGTATTAGAATCTTCTGATTAAAAATGCGTTACGAAAGTCAAAAAATTGGGTAAAAATGAAGGCAAAATAAATTGGACTTTTACCCCAAATAAGCTCGATCTTACTTTTGGGGACCTGAATCACGGTGCAAAATTTCATCAAAATTGAATCAAAATTGCGGCTGTAGAAGTCCGTACAGACAGAAGGACAGAGGGACAGTGTGACGCAAGTGATTTCATAACCTGTCTCATGCCATGCTATGGCAATATGTGACAGATAATAATAATAATGACAACACAAACAATTTCGAACGCGGCGTCACAACGAAGGTGATTGGTACCTTGCAGAGTTGTAGCGTAGACGGTATGGGGGATGATGCTAGCGTGTTATGACGTCTGCTGGGAGCGGAGGCGGCAGATGTCGAGGGGTGTTGGGGAGAAGCTGCTGGTCTGCACTGCTGCAGCTGCTGCTGATGATGATGATGGAGACGGTGCAGTTTGTCGTCGTTGTCTGTTGTCGTCGTCACGATGTCGTCGTCGCAGGACGTCAGTGAATCGTCCTCACATGCCGCCGCAGCCGCAGCCGCTGAAGCAACGTTCTCGTCCCCACAACACAGCGGCACCACCCCCTCATTGACCCCCTCACTGACCCTCTCAACCACCCTCTCACTAACCCCCACAGCTGCCCCCACAACTGCTGGGTCTGCTGCTTCTTCCATGACAACTGCCACCTCACTGCTAAACAAATCGCACACAAACTATGCAGCAAAGTGAATGAGTGAATGAGTAGTTTCTGTTTCTATCTTGACAGCTTGTTAGCACACAAGAAATCATTTCATGTCATAGCAATATCAACAGAAACAAGATAGGCCAAGTACTGCCCGCCGGCCATACATGTACAGCATTTTGTGAATACGGGGGAAGGTTATGTTCGAAGAATGTTGTCCGTTTTACACTTATCCAAAGAATTCTGTCCGAGGAATTGTGTCCAGGAAAATCATGTCTCCGGTGATTACGCCAAGGGGGTTTTGATCACGTGCGCTTTCTCATTTGTTCATAGGATTTAATTAATATTTACATGTATTTCTGTAGTTCGTAGCTATATCGTACAAAATGTCAATTTTGAACTACAGGCTAAGGTAAAGAAATCTTTCAATCCGGTTTAGTGGAGTCAGTCACCCACCAGCACTACCAGGCATCCGCAGAGTGACGTCATTGAACATGCTGGAAGTCACATTGACTAACCGCATGTCAGCCAGCGAGCACGTCAGTGATATTATCAGCAGGTGTGCTCAGTTAATTCATGCTGTAAGAACCTTGCGGTGCCACGGCTTGAGTGATGATGCGCTGCAAATCAATTGTTCTGCAGAAGCTCTTGTACGCATGGTGGGGATTTACAAGAGCTGCCGATCGTCAACGGATTGCTTTTATCCGTCGGGGTGTGCGGAGTGGTTTTTACAGTGCTGACAGTCCTACAGCGGCTGAATTTGTCAGTGACAGCGAAAACAATTTTTTTTCGAAACGTTACGAACAATAAATCACGTACTGTACAAACTATTACCTGAAAGAACTACGCATGACTACAACCTAAGGCAAAGACGGCATGATCTAACGTTGTACGTTAAAACAGATGATGAAAACTTTTTATCCAGGATGCTTTTTAAAGACGTTTATTAGCATTATTATTTACCACACTTCTTTTATTAAACCTAGTATTTTATGTTAGAATTTGTTAGATTTTAAACTGCACATTCTATTTTATTGTACTGTATTATAAGTTCGTAGGGGTCTGTCTACTTTCGTATTAAACGAATATGGTATTGTATTGTATTGTTAATCCAGATCACCACTAAAATCTAATCAACATGTGCTTGGGGCGCAGATAACCGTTTCTGAAAATTTTAGGCAAATCATTCCGTAACTTTATCTGTAATGTTGTGCAAAAACCTTCTTAACCTATCTCACAATAATGAAAAATTCAGAAATCTGTTTCTGCATTTGGGTGTCGATCCTGATCACCACCTAAATCTTACACACTCTGATCTGGAAGAAGCAAAATAAATGTTTATGCAAAATTTCAACAAGTTAAGTGCAGCGGTTCATGATATCGTGTCGTCGAGCGAAAAAAAGCAAACTCAGCTGAAACAAAACTGTTGTCGCTTGCGCGGACAATAATATAGAAGCTGATTAGAACAATAAATAGATAAAGCTGCTGTGTAAAATCCACTCTGTTTAGCCACAATAAAACAGATCGCAAAAACTGTGAATACTAAATACAGTATAAAAATATACACACCGAAACAGGAAACGTTTTAAAAATGCTACTAATGTTAAGTATCACAATGCTCTTATTCTAAAGCGATGCTGTCGACTCATTCTGCTTGTCCGAACAAGAAGCCCAGCTGTCGCTAGGATAGCCGACCGTACTGGTTGTCAGTTACCTTCAAGGTCATCCAAGGTCAGTGATTTTCATTTTATCTAAAAAAAAGACGTATGACATTTCCTATTAGTGATTAATAGTAACCTTGGCCGTATCTTTCACGTGCGTTGAAAACGCACATTTATGATTTTTCTACCCTTCGCCTATTTAACCCCAAATTTGAAAATGTTTTTCTCGCATTAAATCGCTGAAATTTTGCGTACTTAGGTCTATGACACAGAGCTAATTATTCGTTAGTAAAAGTTTTTTCCTATGACTAACCGTTTAGCCACAATACATTTGTGGCAGACGACGGACAGACAGACGACAACCATGCCAATAGCTCGACCGTTACTTAAGTACGGAGGGCTAAAAACCAAGATAGAATCGTGAATCGACTGACAGAATGCAGCACTATTATGCACGAAGAAGTTCACGGGCCATGCCTGCGGAACATTTCGTAAATGCGAAAAATTATATGCGGGAAATTTTGTCCGTTATGCATTTATCCAGAAGTCTAAGATTCTGTCTGAAAAGATTTTCACCGGGGATATTTTGCCAAATATAATCCTCGCTAAAAATTTTAGGCAAATTCGTCAGTAACGTTTTATATAATCCTGCTTAACAGATAGAGAGTTGGTTTTTTCGCATCGATAAGACATTGGGCTACATGTGTGACATATTGCTTGCAAAAACCTAATTTCATCGCAGATGACGCTTAGAGGCAGCATTCGTGCTAGCACAATGTCAGAGCAATATCATTGCAGCTGGCTATATGCGTGCAACAGCCGGGTTCATGTTCTTTGTATTGCAAGCATCCAAGAATATCACTGCATTTTAAAGTGACTATTAGCCTATTATAATAAAACGTGTTTACATAAAACGAAAAAAATGGTTCGCAAATAAAGCATGCAGCATAAGGCACCGCATTTGAACACTAAAAACGTTTGGACGTATTAACGTAAAAAATAAAACGCAAAAAAATTCTACCAGTGTTTTTGTTCCACTTCTATTCACAGATATGTCCAAAACCCTTTCTCAAATGTTTTACGTTAAAATATTTTCACAGAATGTTTGCAAGCTAAAGAAATTGAGCCGTCGGCTTCCCACAAAGTGTTTCAGAAATAGCACGGTGCTGGTTGTTTTAAAGTGGATGTTCTACTTTTTACTTCTCACGCGCTACGTTCTTAACGTAGCGAAAAGGAGTATATGAAATCAGTGTAATATTGACGACCGACCGACCAACGACCGACCGACCTCCCTTCCTGGAAAAGCCTTTTTGGAAAAAATTCAAATGGCCATTTCTCGATAACGGTGCCAGAGAGACGCATGGTCACAATGGACCACCCATAGGAAGTCGTCCACTGCGAGTCGAATGGTCACGTGACCGATGACGTCACGTGACCCCAAAAAGTCAAGGTCGTGACCTCGTTGTCTTTGAGGCGCCTTATCTCTATAACGGTGCCAGAGAGACGCATGTGTTAAGGTACATGTAGGCCTATGACAAGACAAAATGCAAATTGCGTCATCGTCCATTATTGGAATTTTTCCTTCTCAGTTCGTTAAAATCGAGCACTATTTTACAAACTTCGGAAAAACAATGTCCAATAACGACCTCGACGCCAGTCGCTATAAGTATAATATTAGACGGGTTTGAAATGGACGCCGGGTTTCTAATACAAGCCTAAAAGCACTTAGAAGACTGACTACAAAAGAAAATAATGCGCTCTAGGAGTACATTAGATTGGTCACAAATGGTTCTCTCTTAAAGACTCTTCTTACCAGTCGCGCCGTCTTTCTTTTTTGTCTGTTTCTACGTCTGTTTTTCTCTTTACTGTAACTGTTTCGTTTTCTCTGTTTGCCTAATCTAATAAAAAATGTTTGGTCTGTCCAATTTCTTTACTGTACCCGCAACTACTACTACACCTATAGCTACTACTACTATTACACTTACAACTACAGCTAAAAATACTGGGGTCACGATTTTGACCTTTCGTGGTCACGTGACGTCATCGGTTATGTGACCATTCGATTCGTGGTGGTCGACTTCCTATGAGTGGTCTATTGTGACCACGCGTCTATCTGGCACCGTTATGGAGATAAGGCGCCTCAAAGTACATGTACACAAACAAACATACATACACACAGGCGGACAGAACGACCAATCGCTTTAATCTCTTCCAATGTTCACTGCGTTCACTTGGCGGAGATAATGACAAATTCAGCCAACAGAAAAATATATGAAATCGCTGTGTGTATCACTAACTAGGCCTGCCGACGACAAACGACCGACCACCGACCAACATCGCCTCATGGAAAACTTCAAATGGCTACATGTTCATCTCTGCAACGGGTCATCCGATACACTTCACGATCGTTTCCACGGTAAGGTTTTCATGGTCGTTGAATAGAACGATGTTACTACTCATTGAGTCAAATCCAAAAAGGTCAAACCGGAATACTTTTGTTGAACCGCATATAAACCTACTAATATATACGTCATCGTCATCATCATCAGTTTATTCATGAACACAGGTATTAAAAATATAGGATAAAATGGTGTGTTCTTAGGTCAAACAAGCAAAAAGATCGGTTTGATACTTACGACTTTTTATTCAAAGATACATAACCAATGATACAAAACAGTAGCGTACATAAGTGTTACACCAAAGACAAATTATACGCGAAAAATCGACAATAACACTATACGATCACGGCACGCTGTTTTAAATTTTAATCTAAAAGACCTTAGCGAAATAATGTCCACTTAGCAAGGCAGATTGCGTTTCAAACACTGATTTTTATGCATTGAATTAAGAAACTAAAACATTAAGCAACAGCCAGCTAAAAAAAAAGTTCTGTGTTATTTCATATATCCACTGACCATGCTAAAAATTATAACTCATGTCAAAAGATAAACTACCAGTCTATCTTCTTAGTTAGGAGGCTCGTTGAACCATCAGCTATAGGCCTACATCTTGAATAGCAATGTCAGCTTAATTTGTTACACGGGGAGTAAATTATTTTAATTATTGTCGATGGATGTCATACAAATATGCATAATAGTCATTTGATTTAGCCGCATGCGATAAAACTCTTGACAGAAAGACTGCTGAAACATTTCTGCTTCTCGTTCTACTATCAGACCGAACGCGTTCGACGTTATTTACTGTTAGCGCGCTACATAAATTGCTTGTTTAATTACTTACATGCTTACTTATGGTAACGAACATCCTGTATTTTAATCACACCAAGTAGGTAGGCTTACCTCATTAGTACGATCTGTTGCTACGATACGTCGGCTGTTTGTTAGACGAGCTGACGCGGCCACTCATTAGTCCGTAGCAGCTGCAGCTTACAGCTAATGTTATGCTTTTGATCAGAATCCCACATCACAGAATAAACATGTGTGATGTGCTGACCCGATACTCAACACGCTATCCGGTCCTCCCGGCAATTAGAACATGAGTACGGCAAGTTTTTTACCTGATTTTCGTAAAACATCGTAATTTTCACTGAGTATTTTTTTATCAGAATTTTTTTTCAGGAAATTAATGCTGAGTACACTAAATGCAAAACTTGCAATGCAAACTGTTGTTGTCAGATATGATATGCTGACATTCTAACCTTTGCACTGTGACCTTGGCCGTGTAAAGGTCGAAGCCTTTTAAAATTCACTTTTTCAACTTTACTTTGTCTTTAAATCAGTATTGTTCGTGCGAAATACAAGTGATATAGAGTCGACAAAAATCGCATTTTGTCACGCTATTGTTTACTGCATGGCTCTATAAGTCTGCAAGGCTATAGCATTGTTTCAATTATGTTTGCTCTTATGCTTGTATGTTTCAATTATGATTTCATTCATACGACGGGCACTATAAATATCGTGTTTGTTCGAACGTCCTTTTTGTAAAATAATGTCCACAATATCTCTAAAGCGTACAAATTAATTCTAAATGGACGAAAATACAAAAATGGTCGACGTCTGTCTGTGCTGATGCGTATAGTGCGACATGTGTCAATTATCCTTCTTATACAATTAACTAAAAATTAGTTAAGATAATGTAATTTAGTGCGCATTTGATATTTTTTCATATTTTATGATTAATTTGTTTTTTTCTTTTATATACCGAGTGGCGCAAAAACGTTTCGAACATTTGCATGCGTTATTCAGCCGAACGGTCGAATCACAGCACAAAAGCATACATGTGATGACGAAACATATTTGAATATGTGTAGGAATTTTTGCTTAAAACACTTCTGTATTAGCCGTGATACAAACAAAATAGCCATAACACAATTTTTGCAAGCAGTTCATCATTTGCGTTGCCGCTCGTACGCAGGCTACGCCAAAACGTCACAGTAGGCCAAATTATTGGTCAACTGATCAGCAAAAAATATGCTGAATAGGTCCTCTGTTTTCCTTAGCCATTGCTGTTAAACGCTTTTTACACTGCTATATGGCGTTTTTGATTCTGTCGACATCAATCCATTTGTCTGTGATAACATTTTAAAAATCTCCGAGATTCGCAAAGGGTTCACGTTTTTCTTCATAGACAACACTTTGCAAAATATTCCAAACTAAATAATTTAACAAATTCAAACCTGTCTAAGGCGGTGTTTATTTTTGTGAGCTAATGAAATCAGTCATGTTCTGTCAAAGAAAATTTTGAGTTGTTTTGTTGCGGTGTGATGGAGCGCTGTCTTTACATAATTGGATTTTTAATTTGCCTTACGTCATTAAGCGACATACACTGGTGTCATAAGTGAGATCACTAAAATTTATAAGTAAATAAGAGTACACATTGTTCTACAAAAATGCGAAAGGAAATTTTTTGCCATATACACTGTGTCTCAAAAACACCCCCGACATTTTCGACTGTAACTTGAAAACCAATTATCAGATTTTGATAATATTTGGTAAAAATATTTCCGACACAAATTGCCATCAAAGACTGCAGTTTTTCACCTCACTAAATGTATGCTTCTACACTATCTAGAAAAATCAGATCAAGCGAAATATGTGTTGAAATAGAAAACCTCAAAAAAAACATCCCCGACATTATCGATCGTAACTTGAAGAAAGATTAGCAGATTTCAATAATTTTGGCAGAAATATTTCTGACACAACCGGCTATTAAATAAATGTTTTAGTTTCCACTTGACCCAACGCTTGCTTTTACACTACCTGGGGAAATCAAACCAAGCATAATACGTGTTAAAATGACTGAAAAACGTCGATAAATTCCATCTATCCTAATCTGTGGCCCCAGCAGCTGGTCTATTACAAAGTTTGACTGTCATACAGCAGTATGTTTATCAGATAAAATTTTAAAATGTTTGTAAAGTCAAGAAGCGATTGATACAGCCTGGATTAGTCTGGAGCTGAACATTATCGATACTACTGTCAATGAATAGAGAAAGCGTCTCCTTGCCGGTGTTCGTATAGTGGACCAACACTTCAAACAATTCTACTGCAGGCAGTTTAAAAAAGGACAACTGGATGAATAGTCAGCCAAAGTGTCATAAATGTGAACAAAATGTGTTTTACGCGTTATGTTAATTAAGCAATCATATTGCATTGGATAAAAAAGTGATATTTCGCTGGTTGTGCTTTCCCCACGTAGTGCAGAAACAAACGTTAGGTGAGGTGGGAAACTAAATAATCATTTGAAGACAGGTTGTGTCAGGAATATTCCTACAAAAAAATTACCAAAATCTGATAATTGGTTTTCAAGTTACAGTTGAAAATGTTGGGGATGTATTTTGAGACACAGTGCAGTATACGCGCCGTTATAGTTACTCAAAGTTCGGAACGTTTTTAGCGCCACCCGGTATATTGATGTACCAGTAATAAAAAATAAAGATGCTCATAAGAGTATAGACATATAAACCGACGCTATGCGACGTTTATTCTAGTAACCGAGTGAGTGACTGTTTTTTTCCTTCCACTAATTTCCTCTTTCAGTCTACATATCGGTTTCAGTGTAAGCCCGCCCTGCTCAGCTCAACTGTAACGGCTTATAGTGACAGATCGATCGCCACTAAATAACAAACTACGCTCGTCCGACGTTGCAAATTGCCAGCCGATGTGTATTTGCATTGTGACAAGTGCAGAACGGGGAATAGCCTATAGGCGAACTCAACTACGTCAGCTTGTTCTGCATTTTTTGTTGTAGGCTTTCGACTTTTCGTGAATTCGTTGCACTAGCTGTGGATTTACTGCGCAGCTTTATTGTAAAGCATGTTCCAGTTGTTCTCAAGAAATTCACATCAAATCCAGCAAATCGAAACAAGTGGAACAAGCTCTAGAACGTCTTTACATGCCAAGATGTTTGTGTATTCGAAACTTCGAAACACCGAGTGCAATGCCAGGGCCAGTGGCGCTAAATAAGCATCAGAGTGCAAACAATGCAAATACTAGATGAACGGTCACATAAGGTCAACGATAAAAACAAAACATTAGACGAGCAAACAAGAAAATGCATCATCATCATCATCATATCAGTAGGCTTATCACATGGCACTACAAAATAAATGTCCATATCGGAACAAGTCTACACGCTCAATGAATGATTTACACTTTTGCATACTGGCAAAGTCTTCTATTATTGTAGCTAGCAAGTTGTTTTAGATTCTAGCGACTCGATCTGCTACAGAATTTCGATTTTTGTGTGGACTTGTTGCACACTTTTCTGTGCAATTGTTATCCAGCTTGTTGCACAATATGTTGTACGCAAAAAGTCTACAACAGAAACAAATGGAATTTGGGCTACTAAGCCTGTCGTCTTGATGGTCTAACGTATGTAATGATCGTCACAGGAAGTGCGCTTGCCATCAGTCAGTTAGTAGGCCCCAGCCCCTACGTCTAACGGTCTATTGACGTGATGGAGTGAAGTGGTCATGCTGTGGGCAGTGGAAGTGTGCCGCAATGACTTTTGTAGGGTGTTTACACGATCGAGCAAACATCGAGCTGGCTCAAGCAGGCCTATTGGAACCCCACCCCCTGGTTCAAATGTAGGCCTAGGCTTAAACTCTTAGCCCACAGCTGATCACGTGTTATATAGGCCTTCCAATTACAACCCGCCCGCCCTCCTAATTAGCATGCTAATTATTACAGAACGTCGAGCCAGCTGCTCGATGTTTGCTCGATCGTGTGAACACCCTATTACGGTTTCCATTCTCTCTCAGTCTCAAGAAGTCACTATCGTCTCCATTCCTATCAATATCTGCTTTTTTAAATAACAAGAGCCGAGAAACTACTGAAACACACACCACACATAAAACGAACATTATGATGCCGCACCACTAACGTGTCAACCAAAGTTCTTTATTTTTGAAAATGCAGTTGATCTAAATAAATAAGTGAAAAAAATTTGCAGTAACTACACTTCAGCACTTTGTTGCTGACTTTATTTTAGCAACAGTTATAGTCTGGTGTGTTATGCCCGCTTTTCAATCATTTTCCCAAAAAAATCACAATTTTCCATTCTTTCTACTTTATTCACACTTCCATCTTATTTCCAGTACAAGCCATATAGCTATTCTCATTTCCACGGGATAACTTAGTGCCATGCACTCTTCTAGTGCGAAGTCCGCTGGCACATCGAGTGTTGAGCATTGCATTGCACCCAGTTGCTACTTGGCCATGACCGTGTAGCACTCCGCTAGATCAGCACGCGCCCGTTGAATACGCAAACGTTCTCCTTCTCCCTCTTTGTACTAAATACCGCACTCCTGGAGTGCATATGCGAATACGCCGTACGAGCTTATACCACTCCAGACAGTGTGCTATCGTACTTAAACCATGTGCTCAGATGGCATACGCTACACGGTCGTTTGCTTTATGGCTCACGACTGCAGCTTAAAGTTGCGATAACAGTACTATCATTATCATTATCACCATTGTCATCATCATTTATTTCGTTTATAGACACAGAATATGACGCTTTCAAGGTCACAAGTAACGAACAGGAACGGCAAGGCTGAATCAACACTGACACCCCCATAGACTTAAGTAATAAAAACGCATACAAAAATAAACGAACAAATTTTTTTAAAAACACTTCAAAAATATCGTGAAGTAAACAGAACCTATTGACTGTTTAAAACTAGTGAGACTTCTGAAATTAACACCACTCGGAAGTGAATTTCAAACGTTTATAAGGCGCTCACAGAAGAACGACGAGCGTGTAGGCCTACAATGATTTGTACCTACGATGCTTATAAAGTTTTTAAAAACTGATGTCCGCGTGTTGACAGAGTAGAACAAAACTCAAACAAATTTACATCTATATCCACATAACGAAAAAGAATCTTGTAAGTTAATATTAGATGCAAGCTGAGTGTCGTGTAAGCTTCTGCCACTAACTGCAAACTACTCGGTACACGGGCGTTTTTAGTGCACCAATGTTAAACTACATAAGTTACGGTTAATTGTATCATGTTGTGTAAACTTTTTTGACCTGTGGTGTGATTTGAGGACTTGAAGAGGGTTAAAGCTGCAGGTTGTGATGGATTGATGGCTGAGCACGTTTGTTTTGCTCATCCCATTTTGTCAATGCATCTTGTGTATGTTTTCTCGATGTTATATAAGCATAGTTTGGTGCCAGATGCTTTTGGAAAAGGTATCATAATACCGTTACTTAAAAATTCTGATGGCAACAGATTCACAAGTGACAATTATAGAGGAATCACACTCAGTCCAGTTATGAGCAAGTTGTTTGAAATGGTATTATTGTTACAGTTTAAAGATCAGTTATTATCTGACCCATTGCAGTTTGGATTTAAGTCTAAATCAAGTTGCAGTCATGCTATATTTGCGTTTAAAACTACTGTTGATCACTATATTAAAAATGGTTCTACAGTCTCTTTATGTGCTTTGGATATATCGAAAGCGTTTGACCGTGTCGATCATTAAAAATTGTTTAATGTTTTAATGGATAGATCACTTTCTAAAGAATTTATTGGTTTATTATATGATTGGTTTGGGAAATGTTTTGTATGTGTGCGTTGGTGTAAGGCATATTCTTGTTGATTTCAAATACTGGCTGGGGTTAGACAAGGTGGAATTTTATCTCCTGTGCTGTTTGCTGTTTATACGGATCCTCTAATTGCACGTCTAAAGCATCTCGGACTTGGCTGTAGAGTTCTTGATGAATTTTTTGGGTGTCTCCTTTATGCGGACGATATATTATTCATGTCACATTCGATACACTCTATGCAGCTAATGTTGCATGTGTGTGATAATTTTGCAGAAGAATTTGACATGAAGTTTAATAGTAATAAATCAGTAGTTATGCGCATTGGTAGCAGATACAATGAAAAGTGTGAACCTTTGCAACTTGGTGGTAAAGATGTTGCATATGTTTCTGAGTTGAAGTATTTGGGTGTACATGTATCTACTGCGAAGATTCTGCAGTTCTCGGTGGAACACCTGAAGCTGAAGTTTTATCGTATGTTTAATTGTATCTACTCCAAATCCAAAGCTGCGAACTCTGAAATGGTCACTATTGAACTTCTGAAATCCTACTGTCTACTACCATCTATTTTATATGCGGTTGAAGCTACATTGTTATCTGCAGCCAATGTTCGTGTCTTTGAGAGTTGTATAAACAGGGCTTTGTACAAGATATTTGGTGCATGTGATCGCAGCAGTCTGGATT
>Ga0209367_1000900_pt1 | contig 33800 bp, 23 predicted proteins | sample WorMetLIZISLAND2_FD_187412 | JGI IMG/M metagenome (GOLD analysis project Ga0209367, IMG submission 187412) | Marine gutless worms symbiont microbial communities from Max Planck institute for Marine Microbiology, Germany - Olavius geniculatus... ... | reverse complement strand
CCCCCCGGCAGCCTGTAGTATAGAGTACAAAGATGAGTTTCAGCATATCCTAATTCTAAAATATAAAATTGTATCCATTATCAAAATTGTCTACTGTCAATTTAATGCATAAAATTGGGTGAAATTAAACACAGTGTTCCTAAATGTTTCTCGTCCTGACACATACGGCGAGTTACCAACATGAATTTGGCTGTCTATTGTGCCTTTCCGTAGATGTGATGTGTGATGTCACACTTCCTTTAACCCCCCTGTCTTACGTCACACGTCGTCACAATAATGTAAACTCTCTGCTCCCCTCGGAGCGTGACATCATTTATGGACGACCATTTACTTTTTACAGTTTTGCCTTAGTATGTTCATAACAGTGCTTTAGTAACATTTTTAGGACTGCAGTACTGATCTGCTGCAATCTGACATTTATGAGGACAGAAAAACATGCATTATCTGTGTCTTGAGCCTCATGAAACCGACAAAAATGTTTTGAAATTGTCCTGAAATTTTGTAAACATTGGGTCCTGAAATTTCACTTCTTGCTCCTGGGAGCACTGCAGTTATAAGTTTTATGATTTTATGAACTGTAGCCTGTAGGTTACTAAAATATCAATTATGCTTGTAGTCGTGCAAAACTATTCCGTTATGACACCGAGTCAGTTCCAAGGGAATGGAAAGAGCGCGGTACCGGTGATGTCAAAATCCTGCAGCACAAACAGCTTGGAACATGTCGTGTGCTGATGAGGCGTGATAAGACACTCAAGATCTGTGCAAACCATTATGGTGTGTTTGACATTCGTAATGAAACTAGCTTATGTGCTGAACAAAAGGCGGAATACAGTCTCCTTTTTGATACTCAGTCGGAAATTACGTATACAGTGAAATTTGGTACTGTATACAGTGTCGTGATAGCCCTGCCTTGGCTGCTGAATCCATGCATAATTTCTCGGCTCTGTTGTTTGTGTATCACCAGAGAGTGCAGACACTGTTTGCTATTACTCCGGTGATATAGAAACATATCTAGGGTGCTGTGAAAACCTAGGATTGCTTTTCATAGCCAATACTACTGCTCTCTGGATTCTGTACACCACTCACATTTCAATGAAATGGACTTTCAGCTGTAGCAGATAGAATCTATTGCAAAATGTGTCACTTTTTGTTGTAGTTTGTAGAGCATCATACTTTTAGGTACTGATTCTGTGTGTAATTAGCATAGTTTTGCGTACAATATTGTGATTAGAGCTGTCAAATTAATGCATTAATTAATGTATTACTGCACGTTACAATATGTTAATTTACTAAATTCCGTAAAGCAAAAGTTCTAATATTCCTTTAAACTGCAGTTATTTGTCAATCGAATGAATTCAACTATCTAAACTGTAGTTGCCGTTCTGTCACTACTGTAAACAAATAATTATTTTGATGACAGGCTAATAGATTTCTATGCTATCTATGATGGCAGTTATTGTTGATTATACGGTTAAAATGTTTTTTTAATTTTCTATATTCTACAGGCGGAGCCCCCCAAACGTCTTGGAGCCCGGGATAACTTTCCTGTCTCTCGATGGGCCTGGGTGCATTACGCTGTTAATAACACATTAATTAATGCGTTAAAAAAATTAACGCAGTGCGTTAATGCATTTAAAAAATCAACACTTCGACAGCTCTAATTGAGATGCTGTGTTTGTCTGCAGTGCTGCCAAATTTAGAGCTGAAGCCAAACTGCAGCAGTGACCGGGCGTGGGTCTGGAGCACTCCGGCCGACTTTGCCGATGAAGAGCAAAAGTCTGAACTTCTTGCTATCCGCTTTGCCAACGCAGAAAGTATGTCTCAGTCTCAGATGGCTTTGTGCAATTATTTAATAGCTTTAGTGCTGTGAAAACTGTTTTTATTTTAGCTTTTTGATTATTGGGTATGTTACGCACATGTGTACGTGTGAATTTAATGGGGTGAGCAAAGCTAAAAGTGAGCATATTTCAATACAGAAATTAACTGTATACTAGTTGTAATCTGTTTCACTGCTTCAGTAGTTTTTAAAATAGAACAAGGCTGATCCACGTCTTTCTGTACAGTTTATTACTTAGTGTATGTGGCGAACTGTGAAATCTCTACTTTAAGCACTGATATGATGGTTGGGAACATCCAGCTTGTAATACTGGAAAGTTTTTTGATGACTAAAAATCTAAAGTATTTTGTCATTGCTGGATAATTTTGACAGCTACATGCATCCTGCCATACAATAGTTCACTGCTGTGCATGTTTTTTTACAGATGCACAGAAGTTTCAGGCTGCTTTCGAAGATGCCAAGAAGATAATGTCCAAACGCCTGCAGACTGATTCTACCGGTATCAGACTTGACTAATTGTTGAACTCACAAATTTAAGTTCATGATAATTTCTTGATGTGTAATCGCTGCATATGTGTATTGGCTTGTAACGACATAGGGCATATCATTTGTAAGTGGTGGAAAAGTGGTGTAATTGTGTTAATAGTGTACTGAAGTGCAGATTCGCATATGTAACAATTAAAGATTAGATGTCTAGTTGTCTATAGATCTTCACAATAGCCTGTCTCATACAGGGTTACCTCTTAGTCTGTTACCTGACCACCTTACCTGAACATGCTCTTCTTAACCCCAGCCAGACATTTTATTACATGATTTGCCCATCCCAATAACCTTTTGTTCATGTAAGCATTTTCATTGTATGCATGACAGCAATGTACATCATGTAAGATTATACATTCTCACAGGGCCAGCAAAATTCTTTATATCCCCACCGACGAAATCCGACCATCAGTCTTTTTTGGGCATCCTGTCATCATGCCACCACACTACAGTTAAATTACTTGCTAAAATACTCAACAATATAAAGCTTTTAATAGTGGCACGTGTAGTTATGGCGGTTTTGTGTTGCAGTGACTGAGAAACAAGGCAACGATGTCAGTGAGAAGGCAGAAAAAGAAGAAACTGCTAGTCAGTCGAAGAAAGGCTACGATGTCACAGAAGAGCCACAGGCTGTTGACAGTGTATCTGAACAGCTGGAGAAGCTGACCGTAGCAGCAAAGTCCGATGGGATGAAGCCGACGGAACCAACCACTGGAGGTGGTGACGACACAGTCACATCCACAACTTCATCTTAATGCCACAGTTGATCCTGTAGTCATCTTAACCCTCTGTGACTGAACATTCATTGCTGTCCGATTATGTTTTTTTGACTGTGTTTCATTTTGTTATTGTTCTGAGGTGATAGCACGCATACATTACAAATTACATCGATGATGCACCGGCCACGGCAACTGGAGATGCACCAGTCATTGGCCGATAGTTCCAGTGATAGGTTCTAGGTACAAATTACCAGTTATGCAATCAGTGATTCAGCGTGTACTATGTACACGATAGAGCAGTTTGCATGTAAATAGCATTGTTGCACAGTTGTGCCGACCATTGTGAAAATCTATAACTTTGACAGCTAGCCAGCATTTCCCTGGCTAGAGGGAGCCAAAATTCTGCTCATTTTATCAGCTTTAATAGTGAGTGTAGTTTGCAACTTCGGTGCTTGCACTTGTAATAGCTGTAAAAATTTTTGATTATTGCACATAACAAGTATTGTTCGAAGTTCAGTTCTTATGAGGTCATATAGTAATCATCTGTGGCCATTAACTTTTGCAGATGTCATTGATATTCTGCAGTGGTGTAATGCCTACACTATACAGTCTTGTAGTGATAAATGCCAAAAAATGGTAGTAAATTACCTAAATTTGTTTTGTTTTCATATCAGACTTAGCTTTGAGCTTTTGTGACCAGTTGCCATGTCACTCTAGTCTCGTATTTGAAAAGGGTAGCCATCAGTCACCTTATTGTCAGTATCGCAGTCTTACAGCTGCCTTGTCACTTTTTTATTTACATTATTGTAAAAGTGAACTTCTGAGGTAAATAATTTGCCACTCGAAACTGTTACCTACTTGTCAAGTTTATCTACTTCAGAGTTAACTACAACTGTGCAGTCTTGTCTGTGCGCTTGGTTTTGTTCAGACATTTAGTCACATCACTAGAACAGCTGTAATAAATAACATCTGTTTTTAAAAGTGTATTGTTTATGATGATGATTCAACAATTGTAATCATTTTACTTGTGGAAGTTTTTCATTTTTGGGCATTTCCAACATGCAGTTTGAACATTATATGGTTCATTATCATTGTACTGAAAGTGATAAAGCAATCTGAAAATGTTACATTTACAGCACAACACCTGTATAAATGAGATTCACTGGGAGCCATTTCTCTGTCAGTACAATTATAACCAACTATATAATCTCATTTATAGAAAGGTTGTGCTGGAAATGAAACACTTTCAAATAACTTTTCAGTGTGTGAATAGGTATCTGGAAGGGCAAGTGGTTTCCACACATTGCACTACACATTTTTGCTTAGCACTCTGCACCTAATTACAACAACTTTTCAGTTGATTAAACCAAAATAGTAAGCATAATGGCATCACCAACACACTATGAGGCAAACAAAATAAATATAATACAGAACTGTATGTGCAAGTTGGTCAGAATGTAGCAAAAGCAGATTTTATGTAAGCCACAGCGATCAGTGATTAGAAGTGAACAACAATGCAGGTGAACATTGTGCTGTAAAGTGTCCGCATGCCAAAATACTATACGTGTTAGTTACATAAGCACCATCAGCTGCAAAGCAAACATACTTAATACTTACAAGAAATTTGAGCTAATGCTCACGAGATGCGCGAAAGCCTATAGCAGTTCCAGTTCGCAAACTGTCCTTGTCTCCAGCCATTTCATCGCAGTTCATTCTTGGAGAGTGCGCTGCAGCCAAAAATCACAAAATTCAATAAAAACCCTTATTTCATAAGTTTAGGGTCTTTCAAAGTCATCGATGTTGATACGACTGAAAAGTTTGTCACTAGTGCTTTTTGTGATAAGTAGCATGCCCATGTCTATCTGCAACCGTTTTCAGGAAAGACTGGCCAACAACGGTAAAATAACAACTTATGGGTACCGCTCTTTAATGTCCTCGTGCGCAGGTTTTCCTGAACATAGAAAATAGAGACTTGGACCAAAGAAATCTATGTTCAATGCTGAAAATTTCATATGCAGCTTCTCCATATCTATCTCAATTGGTTTTGGTGTAATTTGCTCTTGAAATGTGTCTCGCAGCCCGAAATTGCCAAAAAATCCATAAAGAACCGTATTTTAGCATTCAAGGTCATTGAATTCAGTGGTAATCGAGAGCCAATGTATGATTTCCTATTAGTGATTAATAGTAACCTAGGCCCTATCTTGCACTGTTATTGAGATACAGTGACTTACTGGCTAAAAGTCACAAATTTTTCCCACCCCCTCTAATTTTGCAGCCTCATTCGGGGTGACCCCCTTCGAATTTCTGGAAAAGTTTTACGGTTCCTGAAACTACAGTCTTCCAGGCAGCCAACGGTGAAAATTTGGTGATCCTAGCTTGCACCGTTTTTGACTGATCCACCCGTGTGACGGACAGACAGAATTGCAATGGCTAAAATGTGCTAAGCAGTAGCTGCTTTCGCGTGTAAAAAACAGATGATGAACTTGATGTAACTGCACATGACACTACCGTAAAACCGTTAACAGTTTTGTGCTGCAGTCAGATATTGGTCTTTGACATGCTAATCAGTCATTAACAATAATTGACCGCTGACCATCCCTTCTTTAACAACTTTTTAAAATAATATCCCATCATCTGACTGTGATAACTCAATTCTGAGTTAATACTAAAATAACCATTAACACAATAAAACATAACTCGAAAAATTGAATGTCATCAAAAATAGAAGATAGCTATTTACAAATAAGTTAAGACGTATGATAATACATTGACTAAAACTAGTTTTTTGGCAGTGAATGTAAACAAAATTTGCGCTTAAGTAATTTGCATTAGACACAAATATTCTATAATCATTTTCTGGCAAAGACACAATATGTCCACCTGCAAGTAATAGTAATAATTCAAAAACATCAGATTGACGAAACATTTATCTTTACCTGAAAGATGCTGACTTAACAGCGCAGTGGCGGCGCAGTCAGAGGAAAGTTCTCTGGGTATGTTGCATGTAGAAGAATTTGTCACAAAATACCATTTTAGTCTGCACATTGTCATACACAAATATTTCACAATAGTGTTACAAGCCCCCTAATGTTTTTAACAGGAACTTGTAGCGAGTGAGCTTGTATGGTTTAACATCCCACCCAACACAGTATAGGTCATTTCAGGGCTTATGAGCTAAATAATGTACATTATTTAATAAGTACATTATTTAGCTCATAAGCCATCAAGTGCTGATACGGCAATTGCCGTATGGAAGAGTAAGTTTAACCTTTACAACAACGGAACCAAAAGTTTATTTTTACAGAAAAGCCTAATACAAAACAATGACCTAAACCTAAAATTGTAAGAATGTGCAATTATAATTGTGCATTTGTGGCAGTAATGGCAGTTCTAATAATCTTCCCTGTTTTCCTCCAGACATTCATCAATCTAGTAATGCTGTCTATTGGAGAACAGGGGACTACAGGAACTTATAGCTTTAGATCTACAGCAGAATTACCAAATCCATAGAAGACAGCTTCAGCTATACAGTATGCCGTAAAAAAGGACCACCACAGTAGCCTTCTGTGGCATGGAATAGCCTCAGTATTGAAAAATTATTTTGCACACAGAAAATAACAGCACCTTTGCTTCATGTCATACTAAAACATATAAAAGCAGATTAACATCAACAATACACTGTAATGCAGTAACAATATGTTCAACAAAAATCTTCCTGTGTTATTTATATTATTACAGTTAAAACACAGTTTTTATCAGAAACTGCAAAAATACAAAACTTAAGTCTGATATAATCGGACTAATTGTAAAGTTCTCAGAAACAGCATAATATGCTAAGTTGGCCAGTAAGTATTCAAACTGGTCTATTCCTTGCCTACTTTACTTAAAATACATTATTTAGCTCATAAGCCATCAAGTGCCGATACACAATGTATATTACATCACGTAAAACGCAAAGTTCTTCCCGAGCCTTACGGCCCATAGGGCAGCACTGATCTCCGTTTCCTAAGGCCTTCAGCCAGACACCAGTTTTACACTGCAAGACCACGGATTCGGGGCCAGTGTATCATGCGGTGTGCCTGTTTACGTCCCAGCGGTGAAACCGGTACCCAATTATACTGCTTGGTGACAGAGGCACGTGTGTGAACAACTTGCCTAAGGTTGTTACCCGGCAGTATCCTAGTGCGGAGTCAAACCTGCGCCTCTGAGTTACCTCAGGATTACAAGTCTAACACGTTACCGTTAGACTACCGAGCCACATCATTGGACTAAACTTCTACTGCTGTATATGTCAATCAAATACTGTAAGTAAGAACCTTCATGCTATCAGTGGTATTACAGTGAGTCAGTGCGGATATTCAGTCATTCTTCCAGCCAATAGTACATCAGCAGCAGAAACATTACCTACAGAGGTACCTGGCTACTTGTCGACAATGACTCCAAATCTTTGACACAGCTGATATCCAGTGGCATCAGAGGAGGAGGGGAGGAGTAAAACTGTCCACCTAAATTTTTGGCTGTTGAAAAAGTGTCCGAAAAACTTCTTCTTGTCCAGAAATGCCAAATTTTGGGCTGAAAAACCCCCACTTAGGGAAAATTTAAGGGCAATGTTGGAAATTTGAGCACCCATTGGAAATATGCACTCCCTGTTGGAATTCCGTTGGTAATTTGCAGTGCACATTGGAAAATTGCAAATTCCTGCCACGTCTATTTTTTTCCCAACACGCCACTGCTGATCTGCCACTTGACATCCTGACAATTGATTCGCTGCAGGAGATCCTATATGCATGACACATGCTACTCTGGTGACATGAGATGTCGCACTCAGCAGCAGCTGCAGCAGCAAAAGTTGTAATCAACAGCACAGTACTTGACACGACAACAAAAATCCTAACTGTGGCCTGGATTCAGTGTCTCACAACTCACAATTAATGGTCTGACATCTAACTTCAATCAAGCATAAAATATCCATGAACAAATAACACACTGAACTTAGTTCACTAACAACTCCATATTGTGTGCTCTGCCTTGCTACTGATAAAACAATTACATGCAGTCCAACAAACAGCAGGCCTCCACTTGACCTGAATTAAAAGCTTGTCCTTAAGTGTCTGAAACAAGCAGATTTGTCCTGAAAATAAAAAAAATCTTCATCCAGTAGAAACAATGACTGACATGAGGTTCTGACATGACAGTACATTTTTCATACTTTCAGACATTAGATCTACTTACTCATCAGAATTCAGATGTCACTGTTTTTAACATTTCAATATTTTTGTTTTACATACTCAACTACGTAAAAATGTGCTTGGAAATTTCCTAAAGTTTGAGGGTTTTTGACATCTTTAAATAGAAATTTGTAGAGTGGGGGCCTGAAACAGATGTGCGATGCCTACATGCAGGTAAGCTGGCATTAGCACAGCATGCACACATTGGGCGACTTCACTTTTTGACTGACTTTCGCCGAGCCTTTTCGATGAGCCAAAGCTAAAGCTGAATGCTAAAGCCTGTACTTAGGCCAAAGTTCAACTAAATGATTAAAAATGGCGAAAAACCGGTAAACCTAACAGGAAATAAATGAACTAGTTATGCTTGGGCTTGCTTATTCAATTGCACCGCACCAGCAAATGACGTAATTACGTAACGTTTCACGTCATTGTGTAGGCATTATGGCATTTATTTTTGGTACCAGACTGCTTTAATTTACTAAACTATCCGTACATATAGGACTAAAATAGTCACCATGTTTTTGCTCAGCTAAGTTGAAGTGGATTCCGGCTCAGTGAAATCACTTCACTTTTTGACTTAAGTAGGTACTTAGACTGAAGTTTCAACTCAGCGAAAGTCTCAGCAAGAGTCTAAGTCAAAAAGTAAAGTCGCCCATTGCCTCTAACAAGCAGCATCACTGCTCAGTAAAGAAAACAATAATTAGCATGCCGTTGATCGATGATCAACATATCTGCAGCAATGGCAGAAATCTTCAAATGCGAAAGCTCTCCACTTGTCCGTTAATGTGGCGTAGTCTGATAAAAAAATCCGATCCGATGCCCTGCATTGTCTCCATGGTCAAATTTCCACCAAGGTATTGCGCATAGGCACGGCACACTGGCAGCCCAAAGCCGTACCTACAGACAGAAAAATACAGATGAACTCAATTATCTTCATACGTTTCTATTTTGAATAACCATTTTACAGCTTTATCAGAGTCAGCTGATGACCTCTCATTCAGCTCCGTTTTAAACAACAATTTTTTATGTTTATTTGAGTAAGCTGATATCCCTTTGAACAAAACTGAATATCTTTTAGACACACAACCGCACATGCTAGCTAACCAAATGACACCCCAAAAATTTCTTCACAATGAGCAATAAAATATTAATATTTAAAGAAAGAAAACATCCTTGATGCAAACATAACTGTCGACAGAATAAGTGTCAAACACTGTGCCAGTACAAGACAGACAAAGACAGTAAAACAGAGAGACAAGCAACGTGGCTCACGACTGCTATATACAACAGCCGAGCTGTAGACAGACGTACATAATAATAGTCGCTTACAGCAACCGCGAGCCAACAGACGTAATGCGGCCTATTAGAATAGCTGCATAATAAAATGGCCAGATGTATTACCCATGCATTTTGCCTGTGGAGCGGTTGTTCATGAGCTCATCAAAGAGACCGCCAGGTATACGAGTGTCCGAGTGGGTGGGCTTCTGACCACCCTGGTAGCCCGGTCCAGTGAAGCCGTACTCCCAGATCTTCTCAGTCACATCATGCCGTATTCCACCACCGCGGTCACTAATTCTACACCACAAATAATCCAAAAATCTATGGTAAAAGTATTCAGTGCTTGCCATTCAAAAACAATCCATAGGTGACAGATTATGATGGGACTTGAATATCACTGCAGACGATGTTTTAGACCTATGTACACCATCTGGCTCAGTGTGTGCCTATGCAAAACCACAACAAAACAACGGACAAACATATAACTACAAAAAAATTAAAAACATAAATTATGCAATAGTAAAAAAGTAGAGACAAAAAACAAAATTCTAGAAAATGAGTAATATATATTTGAACAGTTTCATAATTGAGGGTGGAAATGGAAAGGCAACGACTAAAGTACTAGAGTCTGAATCGATCCAGCACCCCAGTTACAACAAAATATACGAAATAAGTTTAATGTGTCAATGTCAGTGCAACTTACAGTTCACTGCATTACATCTGAAATCGCCACTCTGACAATGGAAAGTTGCTGAGGATGCAGCTACTTTTTATTGCCGGAGTGGCGCACCACAGTGAGTAGGCAATCAAAAAACTGAGCATTTAGGTGATCAATATAGGCAATCAAATGACCAATCGACTGATCCATCGCCTCTGATGGCAAGCAATGAAAGTATTACATTTTACTGTAACTGCAAAACTGAAATGAGATAAAGAAGGAATGAGTAAAAAAATGCTGGCTGAGTGAATATGCTGGCTATCTGCCATTCTGCCTAGCCATTCACTGTACTGTACAGGGTGCAGCCAAAAAAGTGGAACCCTAAAGTTTTTACGCTGTTTTCTCAGCAACCGTTTGAAGTTTTAATTTGAAATTTTACAGTTTTATTAAACAAAATCTTCTACATCTAACTGCCAAGGAACATGTGAACACGGTAGGCAGTCATGTTAGAAAGTCTATAACTCTGTCGTTTTTCAACAGAATCACATTTTACTTGGCAGTCAGATGGTTTTCACTAAATAAAACTGTAACATTTCAGATTAAAATTCCAAACGGTTGCTGAGAAAACAACGAAAAACTTTAGGGGTCTACTTTTTTGCTGCACCCTGTAAAACCCCTACCCTGGCCACAACCTCTGACCTTGTAAACTAAATACATTGGTTAACCTACCCTGAAAAATGCTCATGCCAATTTCAGTTTTGCCGTGCCCTTTTGTTTTTCAATACTGGACATACAGACAGACTGATAAGAAAGAAAAAAGCAGCTTATAAGGGAAAAGCACATAATAAAATGTAACTGTAAAAACTAAAGAAATGCAGCATAAATATAAAGACATACTTAATGACAAAATCAGTATCGTTGTTTGCAACTGTTACAGTAACTGGTGGTAACTTTTCTGAAGGCAGATTCTGATAAGCCTCCACTGTGGCTCTGTAATTACAGTCACACAACCAAATACAATCAGCAATTATTTTTCTCAGTTCACAGAAACATACCCTAACGAGATGCACATAGAAGATGGTAACAAATGCAGCACAGTCAGATACATATTTGAAAACCTGGAAAAAAACACATGTAAAAAACTAAAACAGGTGAACTAATAAATTTTTTCCCAGACAAAGCCATATCACCACACACAGTTTCAACGAAATAGTGAAATACTCCAAGCAATTATTGGCAATACATTAGTCGTGCAGTGCTTTGACAATAGTGAACAGAAGATGAGAATGGCATGGGATATGCCTGCTCCAAGAAGTCCCAGAAGTTCAATTTCTGAAGATCCAACCAAAGCTAAAGCAAGTTCAGAAAAATGTCTGGTTAAACACAAAATGTTTTTGTTATAGCACATGTTATAGTAGTAGCAAAAATAGCCCAGTAAAAAAACAAAACTAGTAGCAGCAGCACACTAGCGGCAGCTATGACAGCCATCAAAAAGGTGTCCTGATAATAGACAGAGACTGCTAATGATGTAAGATGATAAAAAATCTGGCATCTAAGTATATATTCATAAATATCTTTTACACAGCTTTTATTGTAAAATGACTGCAATACTGCAAATGATCAGCCTGTTAGCATGAAAAGTTTAGCAGCTTAGGTTTTGAAAGCAAAACAAATTGTTTTTCGAAATAAATTTCCAAGCAGTATGATTTGCTACATTCATACATTATGCACAAACGTGGGTCGTTTGATAAATAAGATACAAAACAGCATCATTCTGTTAGTTTTCCAAATCTGAAAAATCTGAAATATACGTTTTTGTATGTAATTTTATTTTGAACATGTGTAGAAATTTTTTTGATGACGACATCATTATTGTGACGTCATCTGTTCACAGAACACAGTCTACATGTGTATTATTTTCCCCACCAGTAATCTATCATAACTCGCAATTCTAAAAAGCATAAAAATGAAAAAATGAATAAACTTAACAAGTTAATGCCATCTCTTTAAATGCCAAAAACTCATGTTTCCTTTTTCAATATATTGACCGAGTTCGCTCAAACATTTGTCTTATCTGTCAGCAAACTTCTGATGTCCATGCCACTGAAGAATGACTCATTGCACCTCGGTGTATGATACAAAATGTTTGCCCATCTAGCATTTTCTTACACCAAACATGAACTGTTCGTCCGTAAAGCACCTGTCGCCACATACTGGATGCATTTCAAATTGAATCTGATTTGCATTAAGTCTTTTTTGCACACAAAAATGCAACAAAGGAACAGTATTCCTTATGAGAGAATTCCAGTGGCAACTTTGCTGTATTTAATGTTTATAAATGATGTCACAGTGCCGTCATCGTCATTAAACTTACAGCTGCTATTCAGAATTAAATTCCCTACAAAACGTATATTTCAGATTCTTAATATTTGGAAAACTAACAGAATGATGCTGTTTTGTAACTAATTTATCGAACGACCATCGTGCTACAATACCTCATGGAGTTCTTCAGTATCTCATGTAGCATGTATTCCAACGGTGACATTATATAAGGAAAAACTGTAGTAATATGTCCATTCACTTTCACTTCCGGAGCGACGCCATATTTCTCAATACACATTTTCCTGCAAAAAAACACCACAATGACATCAAACACATTACACAACACATTAGCAAATGGAAATGAATAGGCAGTGAAGAACGGCCAAGATCAACATTTGAGCAAAATGTTCCTGCAACGACCGACGCTTATCATTTCCGAAGCTGACTAAATGCACAATCTACACAGACTTAAAGCATGGACATATGTTACGATTCTTGATACACCACACTGTACTATCATGGCAAAGTTATGACAAGAACAATTTTGACCGTTTTTTATTGGGACATGGTGTAAAATGAAGCATATTCTCACGAAAATCTGACATATAAAATACAAAAATGCAGACATTTCCAAACTGTGTTCTAAATATACGTGCTGTTGATGAAACAAATTTATAAAAAGTTAAACGTCAACTGACGTATAAACAAAGTTCTGAGATCTAATACCTGGTGGATTCTGCCTTTCTTTCAATCAGAGTTTTTGGACTGAAGTTGACTGTTATTATACCAACTTGATTCGGCTGCAAAAAAGTATCATCATCATCCATCATCACGAATCATCATCATTTGTACAAAATGAACATATAAAACGGTCACAACACGGGGCAGTCAGGCACACTAGTGCATTAGCAACAAGAAGTGAACCTAAAGTATAATACATGATGATAAAACACTATATTATTTATGCTACTTCGTTACTGCGGAAACTCAAATAAGAAAAATGTTATGTTTAATAGCAAACAGAAATTATTACAAAGTTAGAAGCTGACATTAATGACACAATCTGTAGCTAGTTCGCACACAATATAATGCAAAAACTCCAGCAAAGTTATGTTGTTCACAATGCATACTGTCGTCAGAAATGCACAAAATACATATAGACTCACCTAGACAATCTCAACCATTAAATAACATGCAATGCATGTTGTTTCTGTTATATAAACAATCAAGTGTTTATCACCTCAGTAACTTCAATTACTACAGGCATTATTCAGTACTTTAAAAGCCAAAACTATTAATAATGAATTATGACAAAAGAACAATTACAATATCACACAAATGTCTACATAACAAATGTGTTAAAGTGCAACATATCACTAACCTTATCGTCATGCAGTTTCAAATGATGCTCACAAAGTAGCCGCATGCCAAGTCGAGAAGTAAGCATCGAATCCAGAAAAGAGTTAGTTACATTTGCATCCTATGCAGAAAGAACACAGCACTCACTCTACAATATGAGTCAACAGAACACACTATTATTATTTTGTGATAACTTTGGCAAACGAAAGTTAATTCTAATAACTATCAAAAAGTTAATGCCCTACGGTTGGGTCCACTCTGTTACCCAGCAACTCAACGCCCTCCCTTAAGCTGCCCGTGGGGGAAGGTAGAAGGCAAAGTGTGGGGCCCATGTATGTATGGCCCAAGAACTCATTTGAATGCCACAGTTGATGTCCACAACCGTGCAACACAGAAGGTGCCACAAAAATACGACAGACAGACGAACAGTCAGACGAACAAACAAACCACTTTCCGCGCATTATAGTAAGATTCTTTCATACTTACTTTCTGAGTAAATCACAGATAAAAACATTAAGCCAGTGGCAGACAACAACGTAATGTCAGCGTCATCAGTGCCACCATGCCAATGTTATTATACATCGATGAAGTTGATTAACAAAAAGCTGAAAAAATGCAAAGTTTGTTCCGCCGACCTGGATGTGTCTGTGGCAGTCGGTGAAGCCTTCAGCAAGCATCGTCACCACATTACGATGGTGCTCCAGCAGCGACGTCAACTCCTGACGAAACTTCAACTCACTCTCAGCATCTTTTATCTGCACAACAGATCAACACCTCATTAATTATATTAGGTTTACTGGGATATATTGGTCTTATTATCGACCACAACTGAATAGCTACAGCAACATGTGGTAAACAGAAATCATCCAGACTCTGAGAAATGTAACAGCAGCTGACAAAAAATCAACAAATTAGTAAATAAAACGTTTAATTAATGAACTTATACAGCTTATTAAAATATAAATCAGTCAACTTATTTTTTTTACATTATTTACACCTAGTTTTTTATTGTTAAGCACTGCAGTGCTGTCCAATTCTGAAAGAAGTGGTAAAAACAACTTTGTATATAAGATGCCCAAGGAAGAATGTTTGAGTCTGGACTGATTTACTTGTTCAACAAACAGCATAAAATCATCAACAAATTAGCACAACTTACTGTAAACAAGATATAGGTTTCATTCACTTCACAAATTCTCTGCCTATACTCACTGTATAAATCAAAGAAAATATGCAAAGCAGCACACAGAAAGTAAAAAATACAACCACGGAAATGTTCTAAACAATGTTTAATTAGAAATATACGTTAATCACAATAACCACAATGTCAGTCAGTTATTTACTGCTGAAAAAAACAGTAAATAACGAAAAGTAGGTAAGGTGAAAAGTAAAACTCCTGTAGTCATGAGGGCTCTATCACAGCTCTGTGTCTGTACGGCAGTGGACATCTCCGTTTCATAGGCCCTGAGCCGACAGTGAGCCGAAGCTCAGCTACATGGGTGGTAGACCAGACCTCTCCTATGTACTGCCGTTACCTTCCCAGCGGTGAAGCCGGTACCAAAATATACTGCTTGGTGACAGAGGCACATGTGTGTGAACAACTTGCCTAAGGTCGTTACCCGTAGTGTCCCGGTGCGGAGTCGAACCTGCGCCCCTGAGTGACCTCAGGATTACAATTCAGGCACGTTACAGTTAGACTACCGAGCCACACTAAAAGCCACAAAAAATACTGTACTATAACTGTGTTATTATAAACACTTAATACCGATCATTTGTGCATGAGTTTTACGTAATGCGTTTGGTAAATTACACACAACCGTCAGCCATACCAGTGGAATTTCACTCAACCGATGAAATGCTCGAATGTACAATTCATGCTGTTAAAAACACAGTATAAACATATTGCTTACAGCACTATACACACTCCTGTAAGAAAGTCATTGAAAAGAGCATCATAAATAAACCGACAAACAAAACATGATGACAAAACGATATAATTAACGCTGTACAAATTTTGTGACAGGGCTGTTGAGACACTTGGGAAGATACCAGAAAAAAACCGCTAAAAACCCACCTAAAAAAACCCACCCCAAACTTAATCCCATTTTAGTTTCTTGTTTCACTAACAATGAAATGTTTGATTATAGCTAAGTTTTAGAAATATTCAACCCTATGAATTTGCAAATTCTGGCATATTTTAAGCTGTGGGGAGCAAACAGAAACTCAGATGAATCAACCTCAGATTGCATTGTGTGCCTTACAAATGTACGTACTAAATGTAAAATGCTTTATAAATAAATGTACTAACTGAAAACCCATACAAATCCCAAAACCCATCAAGTGGGGCATCTTTAGAAAAAACTGGTTTAACCAAAAAAACCCAAAACCCAAAAAACACAACCAGTTGGGCTTTCTTAAAAAACCTGGGTTTTTTTGCAACCCTGTTCAGTGCAGAAAACTCTGACGCTATAAATATCATGTCTGTATCAATATGTCAACACTTAGGATGGATCAACATGCTTGGGACACAAAGGCATTTGCATATAGTCCAACACTGAGGAACTGCGACATATATTTGCCAATTAATTACACTCAGCCACATCAATCAGCCATTGAAGTATTTGGCACATCAGCTACAGCACCAGTCCAGCACTCACAGTTGTCAACACTACTGCCACTATTGACCAGAGCCGCTGTGTCATCTGCTTCACTAACTTCTGTATGTGATTACTAATGTGTGTGTATTAATGGGCTGAACAGCTCTGTATCTACAGAGTGCGGCAAAAAAGTGGACCCCTAAAGTTTTATGCTGTTTTCTCAGCAACCGTTTGAAATTTTAGTTTTAAATTTAACAGATTTATTTACTAAAACCTTCTACATCTAACTGCCAAGCAAAATTTGATTTTGTTGAAAAACGACGAAGTTACAGACTTTTTAACATGATCACCTACCGATTTTTCAACATTCAAAAATGTTCCGGCTACAACATCAATTTAATAACATCTTTAAAACAACACAGTTAAATAATGATGAAATGCCAGTAAGCCTCCAACATTGCACCCCATACGTGATAGTCCACTGAGTTTACATTGAAATAATTTGGAGGCCATTGGTCTTTTGTGATGATATCTGGACAGCCGGCCCGCAGCCAGTTCTGTGCGCTGTGCGGCGGTGCGCGCTGTGTTTGCTGATGCATCGTCATGCTGGAAGATGAATCAGGTGGGCAGCCGGTGATTGCTTTAAAGGAATGATAATTTAGTGATAATTTATAAACAATATGAATTGCTGTTTATCAAAACGTCACTGTGACGTCATTGGCAGTAAGGTGTAACCAGTTTTTGAAAATTAAATAGCATTTTTAGCATGAGCATTTTTGAATGCTGAAAAATCAGTAGGTGGTCATGTTAAAAAGTCTATAACTTCATCGTTTTTCAACAGAATCACATTTTACTTAGTAGTTAGATGTAGAAGGTTTCAGTAAATAAAGCCGTAAAATTTCATATTAAAATCCCAAATGGTTGCAAAAACTTCAGGGGTTCACTTTTTTCTGCCGCACCCTGTAGGCATCAAATCAATAAAACGGGCCAGACTGTGACAAAAAAGTGTCAGGACAGTCAAATGAATGCTCAAAATCAGTGTTCAATTTTTTCAAATAATCAAGTTAGCTTAAAATAAGAAAAACCAACATTAGCAGTTTCAATAAATCAGACTTTACATAAGCCATGTGTTATTACATGTGTCACAAATGAAGGCTATACACTTACACAAGCAAGGATTGAAGGATGACAACCAACAATGAATGGAAGATGCCGGAAACCAGTGATTCTGTGAGCTATGCGTACCGGTAACTCCTTCTGCAGATATTGCGCACTCCGCTACAATACAACACAGACACACAGCCACAATCTGATAATCAAGTTGACAGCTTCAGCTGTGATATTTAAAAGTCTTTGTCTCCAAAATAAGCACTTAGCCTTGTATGATTCATGGTGTTGGTTGCGTCCTGTATAGCTAAACAAAGTAAGAGAATTACAGCTCTCACAGTTAACTGCAAAAAATGTTAATGCAATGAAATGCATTTTATGTTTCAAGAAATCAACAGATTTAAGCATTTAAGAAAAACATGCAGCAGTTTGGCTTATCTTAAGCCATAGTCGTACTGCAGTGCTATATAGCTAGAAACAAACAGCACACTGCTAATGATTTTACTGTAATAAATGAATACTAATAATAATTATACAATAATAATAAGCAACTAACTAAAACTAATTCAAAACAAAACAAACAACAATGATAACTTAAATGTAATTATGACAGCTTGCATAAAGTTTTATAAATGCTTACAATGAGATGCATCTGGTCAGCACTTCGTCCTGAATACAACATTGTAGAAGACATCAGACGAACAGAAGCCTGCAAAAGTCATCACCTCATCACTTAATACAAACATCAAAATTTTGTTTAATATTTCCTCTCCAAAACACATAATAAAACATTCATCAAAGTTTGGTTTTTTACGCGCGACAGCAGCTACTGCTGTAGCACATCTTAGTCCATTTGTCCATTTCACAAGTGGATCAGTCAAAAACGGTGCAAGTTAGGATCACCAAATCTTCATGTTCTATTGCCTAGAAGACTCTAGTTTTAGGATCCATAAGGCTTTTCCATAAATTCCAGTGAGGGCGCTAAACGAGAGGGGCAGGAAAAATTCACAATTTTTAACCATTACGGCTGTGCAAAATCGGTCTCGCCCTCTGGCGAGTGCCACATCGAAAAGAAACAATGAAATATCATTGCTGTGATCGGTGAGCTTAGATTTTGTTCGCACCGGGCCTTCAAACATGCACAGCTGTCGCACATTCCCCTTTGCGTTAGCTGGGCTTTTCTTGTATTATAAGTATTCACACACGACATGTCAAAGCATCTCATGGCCTTGCAAATCTGACATGCTACATAATATAATATTCTGTGAAACTACAAAATCGAAAGCAGATAGAATGATGCACAAAATGTGTAAATCAGACATGCTAAAGTTGAAAGAACAAGAAATTTGAGCTAATGCTCACGAAACGCGCAAAAGCCTATAGCAGTTCCTGTTCGCAGGTAATCTTAGTCTATCTCCATCCATTTCGTCGCAATTCACTCTTTTGCAGCCAAAAATCACCAAAAAATCACTTAAAATCAATATTTCTAAGGTTCAAGGTCATTTAAGGTCATCAATGTTGACATTCATAAGAAGCTCGTCATCAGTGCTTGTTATGATAAGCAGCATGGCTGTGCCTATCTACAACCATTTACCGTACACGGTACATGAGCCAACAGAGAAAAAAAAATAACCACTTTTTACAGGGGTACCCCTCTTTAACACCCACATGTGCAGGCCTGCTTGAATGTTGAATCTAGAGGGTCCGGACTTGGACTGCTATAATCTACATTCCATGCTGAAAATTTCATATGCAGGTTGTCTGGGTCTATCTCCAGCCATTAGAAAAGCTTTATGATTTCTGAAACTGGAGTCTTCCAGGCAGCCAACAATGAAGATTTGGTGATCCCAGCTTGCGCTGTTTTTGACTGATCCATCCATGTGACAGACAGACAGACAGATGGACAGAATTGCGATGGCTAAGACGCGCTGAGAGCAGTAGCTGCTTTCGCATGTAAAAATGCATAAGTGTGAATGATTCTTGTCCCCTTTTCTCCTCCCTTCTATTTCTTTTCCAATGCTCTCTCCTTTCCCCCTCTCCCACTTGACCCATCCCTCCCTTACTGTCCCCAAATTCCCAAGCAGAGTATGGATTGGTCAGTGATAGCAGTAGATTGGCGATCTCGCACTAGAGAGCAGAAAATTACTAGTGGTAGATCGCCATTTATCTAATTACACTTATCTCATTGTTAATGTAAAAATGCAGCCACATTTCTTCACTGCATTGCTAAGACTGGTTGGAACTGAAATGTTATCAATTACCAAGCATTAAATAAAATTTATTCAAAAGCACTATAGTTCTAAGTCTGTGTTACAAAAGAAAACAGCTTCGGCTTGAAATGGACTCTAATATAATACTGAATGAGTCTGATTTAAATATGTGACAGTGTCGTGGCATGGTCTGCAGAACTTCTATGTCTACCAAGGATATAAATTCTACCATCTTCCCAATAATGCATCTACCCTAACAATTGCAATCCCGGGATTACAAAATTAGTTAAAATCGTACTTTTTTCACGTGTTAAATGATAGAAATAAAAATTTTAGCCATCTGGTGAATAAATTATTTATGTGTGCTAGAGTTCCACTCTTTGCTGTGCACTGGGTGACTTTAAATTTCGCTTCGACCTAAGTTTTAAACTATAGTTTTAGATCAAAACTCGGTTTAAAACCTAATTAGTGCAAAATTCAAAGTGATGATTAAATCCGGTTATAAGTAGGGTTTTAAACCGGATGCTTCCGCTGAAACCAAAGTTAAAACCAAACATAATACCAAACTTCGGTTTAAAACCAAACTTAATCTGAACAATCCAGTTTTAAACCTGATCTCTGTAATGCATCGAGATAGGCGTTTCTTCTTAAATACTAGTCTTTAGGTTTGGTTTAAAACCAAAACCACTTTAACTTTCGATTTAGCGAAAACAAGATTGTGTTTGTTTACTCAGCGGTTGCTATTACTGCCTGCATTCTAGGGCCCAATCGCCTACAACGTGCGCCTAATGTACAGCGCAAATCATGGTTATCTGACGAAGATGAGTTTCTTTCAACGCGTATGAGTGCTAGACAGATACACCAGCTAGCCCTAGAATACATCCGGTGGCATCATCAGGTTGATGATGCAAACGTAAGATATTACACCAGTACTGAGAATGTGAAGCTCTTCCTGCATTACTTGGCCCGAGGAGGATACTATCACCAAGTCAGTCAAGCCGAGAGACTTGCAGAGAGTTCGGTGATGGTCAATCTGCACAATGCTGCTTTTTTTCAACATACTGTTGCAAGGTATTTATAGGGTACCAAGGAAGTAGGTTTTAGGTTTAAAACTTAAGTTTAAAACTGAGTTTAATCTGAGCATTGGTTTAAAACCATACTTAAGAGTCCAGATTAAGGTTTGGTTTAGAACTATAGTTTAAAACTTAGGTCTAAGCAAAATTTAAAGTCACCCACTGTAATTTGTATTCTGACAGTCATTATCACTCTCTGCAGTTCAGATATACCTTCCGTATGGGCCTATACTACATCATATGCATGAAATAAGTCAATAAAGAATATTGAAATGACGACCAATCTGTGAGTCTAATCCCGAAACGGGATTACAAATCTCTCAATCCCGAATCCCGTGATTGAAAATTCAATCCCAGGATTGCAACCACTAATCTACCTGATCTACCTCTAGCAATTTCCCAGTGCTAACAGCAAGATCGCCGATCTACCACTAGAATTATTGGTATGAATTATCACATCAGATGCACGATAGAAACTGCAATTCCGATCATGCATCTGAAATGAAACCGGCTGACCGATGCATTATGGGAACTGTGATAAACCAAATACACAGAAAAAAGTGCCAGCCCCTTGCTCACTTTGGCAGCAGCTTGGTCAATCGCAGACTGGAAATAGAACGACGTAACAGCCTTTGTCCTGTCTGGACTCTGTATGTTGGCACGGAGTTGCGAGTCATCGGAGCGACGCCGACATTGCGACACACCGCCTGCGACGTCTGACTGACGGACGATGAAGCGACGTAGGCCAGACACAGCCTTGTTGCCGGCAGACGTTTGCATCACAACCGCTACGGGATTAACTGGCTATCGCGTTAAACGCAAACTCTGGTAACTGGTTCCATAAATCAGCTGACCAGAAAGCTCTGCTGACTCGTCTTTTCCAATTACAGAGTTCAGTACGCTCTATCAACCGTGTCTTTATGCTTTATAACCACAACACCTAACCCGTGACCACACACAACCACATACCGGCAAAGAATATCGATTTGTTTATGTTCTAAAAATTAACCGCCAGCTTAGTAAAAAATAGTAAGTAGGACGCAACACTTACTGCTAGAAAAAAAAACAAAAACCGAGCTGTCGCTAGGAAAAACGCGCTAAAGCCTATACAGTTCCTGACCTTCAAGTCATCCAAGGTCGGCGATTTTCATTTTATCTGAAAAAGGGTATGCTACTTCCTGTTAGTGACTAATAGTAACCTTGGTCCTATCTCTCATCGTGTCTGAGACATGGTCAGGAAGTGTAGAAGTACACTCCCTGGACATGGTCATTATTTCGCTGAAAAATGCACCTAACTCCCTCCATTCAACCCCATATTTGAAAATGTTCCCCTTGCACTGCATCCCCAAAGTTTTGTACGCAGAAAGCCTCAACACAAGGCTAATTATTCTAGCAAAAGTTTCCCCCTGTGACAAAGCTTAGCCACAATACATGTGTTACATACAGACAGATGATAATCGTGCCATAGATGATAAGCTGTAGCGCGTCAATTATGCTAACGTTATGTACGATTCATTGATGACTGCATACCTGACAACAAAATTTACCTGTCATTCGCTACACTTTTGGTTCATTATCATGAGTACTCGGTAATTGTAGTTACTATTTGAAATTTCTGCATACAAGAATTTGTCACAACCTACCTTCCACTCATTGTTTCAGATTACTCATCAGGATAAAACCAGAGGCCATTCACTCAAATTGGCAAGACACTGCACAAACAGAGACGTTAGACTTTATTTCTTCTCCGAACGCGTTATCTCCAGTTGGAACCGCCTAGATCAGTCTGTTGTCGATGCCGAAAGTGTTGATACCTGCAAAAGAAGACTGCATACTCAGATTCGCAACTACCAGATGGACCTGTTTACGGATTGACTCCGCTCGGTCCTAGGCCGGATCAGGACTCTCCTGGTACGGCCATACCAGGTAAATTAACTAAGCCCAAACATATAAACTTAACAAATTGTGTTGCATTTCTATATTGTATGTCACACCATTTGCTCAACAAAAACAATGTGACATGGAAAATAGTGCAGAGGATGATCTTCCTGTGTCTTTAATTTTTGTCCCATCTTTGAACACTGAAACCTTAAAAAATAACTTCCAAAAATTTTTTTTCCGGCCCTGATATGATATGTGGCAAAATGTTAGGCAGTAGTGATGCTTCGATATCAGGATTTCAATTTCGATACGATATTTTGAAAATATCGTGATATCGATATTTTTAAAATGATAAGTATGTATATCTTATACAAACACAAGAACAAGACGCGAATGTTCAGCAAGGCAGTTTGTTTTACGCAGATACAAAAATGTGTCAGTGAACTTAATAATTAACTATAGACTGTCCTAAGTGTCGTTAAATTACGACACTATAGTTAGTTTTGGCTAGTTTGTCATTTTCTCCGTTTATTCTCGTTATTTTGGTAATGCAGTAATCAAAATATAAACTTCTGGCATATAATATCGCGATATATCGAAAAATTCAATATTTTTTTTTGATGATATGATACGATACATCGATATCGAAAACAATATATCAATATTTTTGATTATATCAAATCATCTAAGGCAGCTTAATAAACACATTATGTATTTAGAAAAAAAACATTTCACAACTGCACATTACTCAAAAAACATGTACAAATCAGCAAATTTGAAAAATGTCACACAAACATGTAATACAGTATGCCATCTAAGAGGGTAAGCTAAAAGCATTAGGACCGCAATCATCCTAGTTCACAGTCTTCAAAAAAATGGATTTACTACATCTGGCATGCCAAAGTTAGTAGAAATCAAAAATTAACAATTAGTAACAACAAATTCATGGACAATCATCAGCATTATCAGAAGTATTCCTACAAGTACTGTCCGCTGCAAGTACTGCATCTAGGGGCAGACTAACTGTACAGTAAGTAATGTAAAAGAACATGTCCAAAGGAAAAATTAGCACATAATTAGAAATTCACAACACTCAGCAAAAAATAATTATTACACACCATTTTGCTTTATGTAACCTCACCACCAGTGTATTAGTGAGTGAGTATGGTTTAATGTCCCGCCCAACACAGTATAGGTCACTTCGGGGATGGCGTTTTCAGGCAGAATGCACAAAGCACATAGTAATGGAACGGTAAGTTTAACCTTTACAATAAAAATAAAGAAACAGAAACATAAAACACGCAAAAAACGAGCTAAACCTAAAACATATGTGTATGGTCAACTGATTCTCCAATTGACTCACGCTTTAAAAACATTACAGGCTTTACGAATACAGGAACACGTCAGCAGCACAATCACTAAGATAAAATCATTTGTAAAATCAGACAGAAACACCATACAATGCAGGTATAAATGTATAAAAACACTTCTATTATCACTAATGTAAAAATAATTATTTTCTTATAAATGTTCAAAGATCAGTCCGGTAACTAAGGTAGCATAACGGTTTACAATTTAAACACACAGGCACAACAAGAAATCAACAGAGAATAAATACTCGACGACTAAACTTCCCGAATGTTACCTGTCTACATACCAAGTAGGCCCACAATGTAAAACTACAACACGAACTCGAACAGCTATGAGACAACACAGTCAAACAACTAGAAACTGTACACTGTAAACACACTGAAACAAGAAACCTCATTCTCGGTATTAAATCATGTCCGAGAAATGTCGACTGTAGATGTCCACGTGGTGCCGAGCCAAATGCCGAAGATGGCGACGCTTCTCACGCAAAGTAAGCTTAGTGTCGTCAAGCATGGAATTTGTCAACTCGACAATGGCAGACTCTGTATCATCAACACTTTGCCGAGCATATTCCGCTGAGCTTATTCTTACACAGTACACTGGCAGACCTGCACAGCATTTTATCCCAAGTGATGATTGCAATAAAAATATACCAACAAAAAATGTAACACAACACAACATTACTGCTGTGTCAAAATCAGCTGCGTGGTGGGTAAAAAATGAGACGGGCAAAAAGTTGCAGTTTTCTAACAAAATAAGCAAATTTCTAACAGAATTCCAACAGATGGCTGCAAATTTCCAACAGAAGAGATTATGGGTGCTCAAAAATTAAAATTTGCCCCTTTAATTTCCCCAAAATGAGGCTTTTCAACCACTAGCCCCAAATTTTGCATTTCAGCTAAAATCTCAGACAAGAAAAAATTTTCGGACAATTTTTGGATAGCCAAAAATTTTGGGTCAGCAATTTCTCCCTTCCCACCTCCATCACAAAGTCACGTGTCAAAATGTCAAGCCATATGCTAAACTGCCCCAGTCTACAAAAATGGCAAGAAAAAACTGTCAATATCCCCACCGAGGTCAGCCACCTTGCCATGGTGGTCGGGCTCAGCACCGATGACCCGAAGGATTTCTAAAATCTGGAGGCGAGGAGCAACTAAGCGCTGACCAAATTCGTGTAGGCATATTGCTACACGATACCAGTTCTCTTGTGCTGGTTTCAGCTTCACAGCTGACTATGGCTTTCTAGCCGTCTACTTAAGGCTTTACAGCTGTTTATTTACGGTTTCACAGCCGTTACAGCTTTATGGCCACTACCTGTAACCTTCTGGTTACATTCGGGGACGCGCATTGGGCCGAGCTGATACGGCCTCAGCGCTGGGCAGGTGTAAGAGCCTGTCCACCCCGGAAAAAAGGTAAGGTAACTTTCAATATGCCCTATTCACACAAATATTATAATTCTCTATTATTGTGTAATTTACACAAAAGTCAGACAAAGAATACATGTACAGTCCAATATTTGAGTGGCACTTGAAAAGCACACATAAAAGGTTTAAGAGTAGACAGTGGACACAGATATGTAAATAATTAGCTACAATACAATCACTGATAAGAAACAAGCATGCAAGATAGCCTGCATACCCATTGATGCTGGTGAATGCAGACGTGCATGGACAATGCGTGCTACGTTGGACGGCACATCAAACAGCAATTCGGCTTGATCAACCATGAATGCTACCAGCTGACAGCATTGATGGGGTGTCAACAACTTGCTGCGAACTATGCTGCCTGCGAACGACTTCTCAACGACTTCTCGATTGCACATCTGACAGCACAAGCATAAAAGCTCTAAGTCCCTCCCAAGCTGCAAAGCCCATACTACCAGTGTTGTCCTATCATAGGACAACACTGATATCTGTTACCTTAGCCCTCAGCCTTATGACAGTCTAAACTGCCTGACTATTGCCCGGGCTAGTGCATCACGCTCAAGCCCTATCTACTGCTGGTATTCATTGTGCCTACCAAGGAGGGATGGCCAGGCTGAGTTGACCCGGATGGTTGGTTGCATAACCAGATGGTTTTTCTGTCTGCCAGCAATCACACATCCAAGTACTAACCAAACCTAATGTAAATTCATTGGTAGAATGCAACACATTAATCATTACACCACATAAACGCACAACAGCACACGCACCGGTAAAAAATAGCAAAAGTCCAATTTAAAAAATGTCCATAATTACTATAAAATAACAGGCTGTTGTAGTCTTTTACAGCAATACCCAATTACCAGATTGTCTCTATTAGCTGTAACCACTTAACCCAAACTTGCCAATGAACAACTTCTCTGTCTTATACAAATATATACAAGTTTCCCATATACTTATGAATCTGCTGCTACCATTTAGATCACAAAATGGACTTACTTTCACAATTCTCTTACCAAGTCATTAAGCATCTTCTGTACTCCATCTGTTCTATTGCAGAAGGTTTTCCCTGCTTATTGCTGCAGAAAAAAATTATTATAAACTCTTCATATTTTTCACAAGAGTGTAATTTTGTCGAGTTATAACAAAGCTGTAAGGTATTTTAATGCACAATTTGTCAAAAAGCTATATCAAGGCACTGTTAACACTGCATGTCAAACTAAGGCAACATGTTAGCCATCTGTATCGAGCTTAACACTAACCCAAAGCTAACCTAAGCTAAAAAGTGGCACATTGGCTACTCCTGCCCTGGGAAATGTTCGTTCCAACTTTGTTTTCTCTATGCCTTTTTGTTTTCAAGTTATGAGTACGTATGGGAAAAAGTAGACAGACACAGACAGACAGACAGACAGATGAGCAGGGTGCATAATGCAGCCTAGTAGGACTGCAGCATAATAACAAGACATTACCTTCACTGAGAGTGGAACCTGTGCAGGATTCGCAGCACAGTGCATAAACAGCAGCAGATGGCGAAGACGACTCGAAGTGTTCCTCGGCAGCAGTATAACACTCAGCTGCATCGCATACAAAAGCGTCTCGGCGTCCATTGTTACAAGGAGTCGATAGAGCTCGACAAGCAGAGTGGAGTAACGTTCAGGCCACAGAGCACCATGACTGGCTGCCAGCTGCTCACAGCAGTCTACCAGATGCTGGAACGTATGCATCTTGTCTGCACTGGACAGCCTGCTGCTGCTGCTACTCAATGGAACTATGCTCAGAATGTCAGCGCTGCGGGAAAACTGCTCCAAACAACTCATGGCCAACGTTGACCATTCATCTTCGACTCTACAACTGATCATACAGTATTATCCTCATTATATGAATAATCGTACACAGCATAAATTCATACAATAGCACACAGTGGCAGATAAGGGCAGCTACCACGTCGTGTCCGATCAACGTAGACCAGACCCCATCTCGGTATGTTACCAGCCACTCAGGTCAGTGAAAGTGATCCTTCTGTGGGTCTTGCTGTATAAACCCTTTTCTGGCTGAAAGCTGAGGAAACAAAGATAAATGCCACAATGAACCTTAGAGCTAGGAAAATACTACTTTTTTCCACAGAGCTCTAAGCATGTTTGTGTCACTGGTGAATCTTGGAATGCAGAACACAGACTAAAAACGGACTGGAAGTGTAATGGGTCGATAATTATAATTGGGTCACATAAATTTTCTGTACTCGCAAAACATTATGCAATGTCAAATCCAAAGTGCAACATGCATAATGCAGCATTAGTACCTTCATGCTATACATCAAATAATGATAAAAACATAATAATGACCTAGTTGAAGCAAACAGTGGATTTTCATAGGTCAGCTTGATACCATTACAGCCGGTACTTGCTGGCCAACTGACTTGCTCGGATTCACTGTCGTTTGCAATACCATCAAGAAATGGGAGATCAACAATATTTAGCAGACAGCACAAAGCCACTTGTCGAAGCAGAGTATCTCGCTCGACCGCCACGCTGTCTATATCAACAGACTTCAGCTGGCCATAAGCCAACACTACAGCACATACACATACAGAGTCACACACACGCTGCATGTTGATGGCGTTGATGACATACTTCAATAGTCATCATTTCACATCATTCTTATAAGCTAACATTAATTTACCTATCATTTTTGATTATAGTGCTGAAATAGTCTACCATGCCACTATATTCAGTTGCTTTTCTAACTCCATTAACTGGCAGTACAAAATGGTGTAGAGAACTTTCATCAGTCTGCAGCATTTTATTACACATGAAAGCAGCTACTGCTTTCAGTGGAAAGCAGCTACTGCTTTTAGCGTGTCTTAGCCATTGTAATTCTGTCTGTCCGTCTTGTCACACAGGTGGATCAGTCAAAAACGGCGCAAGCTAGAATCACCAAATCTTCACCTGCCTGGAAGACTCTAGTTTCAGGAACCGTAAAGCTTTTCCATGAATTCAAAGAGGGTCACCCCGAACAAAGGTGCTAAAGATGAGAGGGAATGAGAAAAATTTGCCATTTTAGCAAATAAGTCGCGGTATCTCAATAACAGTGTAAGATAGGGCCTAGGTTACTATTAATCACTAATAGGAAGGCGTACACTGGCTCTCAATTGCCACCAAATTCAATTACCTTGGATGACCCTGAATGCTAAAATAGGGTTTTTAATAGATTTTTTGACGATTTCGGGCTATGAGACATATTTCAAAAGCAAATTGCGCCGGAACCAATCGAGATAGACATGGATATTGGACAAGTTGTGCATAAAATTTTCAGCACTGAACGTAGATTTCGACAGTCCAAGTCTCGATTTTCTAGGTTCAACAAAAACTGCGCACGAGGGCATCAAAGACAGGTACCCCAGTAAAAGTTGTTCTTCTACCGTTGTTGACCAGTCTTTCATAAAAATGGTTGCAGATAGGCATGGGCATGCTGCCTATCACAACAAGCACTAGTGATGAGCTTTTCAGTCATATCAACATCGATGACTATGAAAGATCTTCGGCTGCAGTGCACACTCCAAGAATAAACTGCGATGAAATGGCTGGAGATAGACTGACAGTTTGCAAACAGGAACTGCTATAGGCTTTCGCACGTCCTGTGAGCATTAGCTCAAATTTCTTGTATCACTAAGTGTCAAAACTGCAGCCATACAGTTACTGCAAAGTTACTTTGACAATTGCATAGCCAACATCATTGGGCAACAGAAACATAGTTAGAACTGCATAGTCTGGTGCTTCTATAAACCACTGCAACTTCTTCTTGTCGTTTAACTGGCTTTTTACCTTTTAGGCTAGATGCCATGAAAAGCTAGGAAATGGATGCAACAGTTCTTTTATGGCTGGAAATCTTTCCTTATTGTACTAATCTGGTTAACTTCACCCAATTATAAAGACTCACAAACCACTGTTAGATGGTGACGAAGCATGGGAATCATTTTTGGTTAGATGCTGGTCTAGAATTGACAATGAGGCTCGCCGGCCAAACATGTAACATGCCGGATTGGGCAGCATCTTGCGCAAGCATTCTGCGCTGGATCGTCTCCATGCTGAAATGTCATAGTTGGCATCACAGTTAGCAATCACAGCAGCCTCTTTACTCATCAGATTCTCGTCGACTGACACCGTTTCACAGTCAGCAAAACGACATCTCTTGAAATTACTAAACATGACAAACAGTTATGGACAAACACTATAAACAGTTGCATATCCTTCAATACTACCAACCTCTAGCACTATGCCTGCAGATGGCGTAATAAGTGGGCAACTTCATGGTAACTCAAACATGACTAAACGACTAACAAGTTTGTTTAGCACTTACTTATCTTACTCTAGACCATGGTTTAACATTATTAACAATGCTTAATACTGAAATCTAAATGTAGAAAAATCTGAAAACGATGAAGTAATTAATTACACAGTTGTACTGGCTACAGCCTTCAGCATTTTGACAATAAAGGTAAGGCTACAGAAAAAGTATCTGCCCAGTATAAATAATGCCAGAAAAAATCCCACAAAGTTGAACATTGGCAGCCCAAAGTAACTGCATAAGTAACTGCATAAAAATGAGACAGCTGAAGAACTTTAGGAATGTGCACATGTGTTATGTGTGTAACACTATCTGCTGCCAAGATAAACAATATGACAGCCTCCTAGTAAATAGAAAGAAACAAATATTCTATTTCTCTGTCTAATGCCTATGCATACAATGGGATAATATTTGAGACAGTGAGATACTGTATCAGTAGTTTACTAAATAAGTAGTATAGCAAAATACTAATTTCAGTGCAGTTTCAGGCTGTTACCACAGAATAATACTCATACAGGCTTACAGAGACTAAAACACATTCCTAATTCTTAGGAGTGTCTAAAACACTGCTTTTCAACCTTTTTGCTGCAGCGGAACCCTACGTAAGTGTGAAGATCACTCACGGAACCCCATGATCTGCGAGTCCAGCGGAGTAGGTAAAGTAAAAGGCAAAGTGGAAATTTTAGAGTGTCTGGGGACCAATGTCCTCAGCGGAGTCAAAAAGCAGAGAACATGTGAGGGTCTGGAGCAAAGCCTCCAAAAGCTGATAATAAAGCAGCAAGCAAAAAACCTGCTTAATTTGACTGTATTGAATAATATTATTTAACAATTTGTTTTTATCCATAGACAGCAGTACGTTATTGTACACAGTGAACCATAAAAAACTGTCCCCCTACATGTCAGCTAATTATGTCTTCCAAGAGTAATGTACATCAAAGTGAATAACGCACGTTGAAATATAATCAATTCTGAGCAAATTTCGTGCAAATATTTTTAATAATTTTGTAATGCGATAAAATAAATGAAAGCAACCCAACTCTACAGGAAACACAATGGGGAAAATAGTGTAACGTCACTTAACGTACGAGGATAAAGCGTCGATCAAACTCGTTCGCCAACAAAAGAGATGGGGCACTAAACGCATTTGTAAAGAGTTTCCTAACAAGAATTAGGCGGACAGTTCTGTTAAGATCTTCTGCGCAAAACTGACAAGATGAACTCAATTTCTCGAAAGGTCAGCAGTGGACGGAAGCGGACTGTCTGAACAACACAGAATATTGAGTGTGTAGCGAAGCTGGTATACAGCCAGGAAAGGCAACCCTGAATCCAGCAAAATTCCAAGAGAGATTCAGAAGGGCACATTGAACAGTTGTTTACTTGACTGTTTTGTTGTTGTATGAAGTTTTTTCTGTTTTACTTAGACATACACGCAAGCACGTATTTCCATTTGTGTTTCACCATTGTGATATAATACAGTTGGGGTGCTTTGATTCTATCGTATTATTTTTAATAACATTTTGACACACTCATTAGGTTTTATATCAACATGTGCAGAACAAACTAGCAATTTATATGGTGTGTCATTTTGTCCATATGAAGAAATGCAGTAGCATTTTAAGCAGAATAATACAGGGGACGGTTTTTTTATGGCCCACTCTGTATTTTAACCAGGAGAGGCAGTCACCAACGGCCATTTAGCTTTCTTCTACCAACCCCAAAAATACCATAAGATTTTTACGTTTTACATGGATGCCCTTGCCTTGGGCAGCTTAGAGGGTCTAGACTCCCAGCTAGCTGTGCTGCGGTTTGAGGCTTTTTCATATCTTTTAAACAAACCATTTCAGGAATTGAAATTATTTCAATAAATGGACAAACAATTTCTTAACACTAGCACTAATACGTTATTAGTGTTCATTGTTCAATGCAAACATGCTAAGAATGTCAACAAAAAAAATATTAAACACTGTAAGCCTATGCAAAAAAAAGACGTATAGAAGCACTAATTTAGAGCTAAGTAGGCCTAGTTGGTGCTTAGTAGTTCTGTGGCCTGGTCTGACGTATTTTCGCATGCTAAGTTATTTTATTTTTTTACTGACCAGCCTCGGAACCCTTGGCAGATGCTCGCGGAACCCTTGGGTTCCGCGGAACCCCGGTTAAAAATCTCTGGTCTAAAATATCTGGTACAAATAAACATACAACGGTTTTGAAGTGACAAAGACATCATCTGAGACACTGGCAGTATCCAGATCATCATCAGACTTTGCAGCAGTCTTAGCACCATGACGACTGCCAGAATAATCATCAGCAATGATAAAATGATATCGTCTGTGCACAGAGTCTTCAAACTGTTCAGCGTCAATGCTGCCGTGATGCTGCGTAGATTCAATTATCCGAAACGTCACCATCAACTGACACAGCTAAACCATCAGAAACAGCTAATAAGTAATAAACTCACAAAATTCCAAATTTTATTCACTAACTTCTTGACGTTTAGGCAATCACTGCTGTCTAGTTGGAACAAAACATTTTTTAAAACAAGCAGATTGTGTAAAAAGAAGGCAACAGATAATTTTGTATGATGACTGCAAAAGTGCCAACTTCCTAAAATTTCCCATTTCTATGAAACAGTGTACATAGCGCTAAAGCACCTGTGTAATAAATATACAGAATGAACTAAGTTTGCATAAAACCATGAGAATAATCTTTACTGCATGTAAAAAAACAAGTTTATGCTTGGTGTCACATTATATTGAAAACTTAGCAGCACTATAGAACACAACTGCACCTTGACAGCCTTATCTCGTTTGCTACTGCCATCTGTTGCAGTAAACTGATCTCTTCGCTCACGCAGAAATTTCAGCACAATATCAACAGCATCAGAGCCACTGAAGCTTTCCTCCTGTCCACGATGACGTCCGACAACACGACGCCGCTTCATGCTGATTTCCTGACGCAGAACATCGACCATTTCATTCCACAGCTGAGTAGCACGAAATGGTCCACTTTTGGCTGTAATAACAAATGATACACAGTTAAATTCAAAACAATGCAACCAGGACCTGGTAATAGAGGCAATAATGTACTTTAATACAAGATGGCTTGCCCTAAAAAACATTGGATTGTATCCTGTGCTATGACAATACATCAACTAAAAAAGCAAAAACTTTGTAACAGAAAGCAGTGCAAAACACATTAACACTGCAGAAAATCACGAGTGTAACGAGGTTCCCAGTGTCACGAAAACCGCATCAACCACACCAGCATCTAATATACAATCAGACAAGGTTGCTAACCCTAATCCTAACCAGAACCTAAATCTGATCGTGTTTGGTTATTGTTTGCTGCCAGTGTGGTTGGTGACGTATTTCGTGACACCGGAAAATCATTTATGTGAGGCTACGGGTAAAAAGCGGATTGCAGATGTGCAGATGTCGTAATAGATAATGCATTAACGCTGTAATTAATTTGAAATCTATTAATTTAACCTTCTTCTAGCCTTATTTCTAAACCTAGCCCTAACCCTGACGTAACATCCGCAGATGCGCATATCCGCTTTTTACCATCGTCCTTTATGCGGTGGCTGTCGACATCGTACATGCCGCACTAACATGCCACTTCGCACAGTTCTAAACCGTTAACGTTATCTTCCGTCCGTACGGAACGGAAGATAGCGGTTAAGCGGTCTTATCTTCCGTCCGTAAATTAGGGTTGTGGTTGGGGTGGCGGATAGAGTTATGGAATTAGGAACTTGAGGCTAGAGTTAGGTTTAGGGTCAGGGTTGGGGTTATAGTAAAGGTTAATGTTGGGGTTAGGGTTAGGTTTAGATTTAGGGTTAGGGTTGCGGACGGAAGATAGCAG
>Ga0209367_1000899_pt1 | contig 33831 bp, 17 predicted proteins | sample WorMetLIZISLAND2_FD_187412 | JGI IMG/M metagenome (GOLD analysis project Ga0209367, IMG submission 187412) | Marine gutless worms symbiont microbial communities from Max Planck institute for Marine Microbiology, Germany - Olavius geniculatus... ... | reverse complement strand
TCAACAAAGATTTGCTGTTGTGAGACAGATAAGATAGATAACGGTATTCACTAATATCTTTCCATAAACTCGTGACAATCCAACACCTGATGTATACGCGATGACGTCGTATCCGCCTGAAACGTTGCAAATGTGCCATTGGCGTTGGATTGATGTTTAAGTCGTTGGATTTACGCGTAATTTTGGATTTTTCGGGTAAGACATAAGCTAGCCATGTTCTATGCCAATCTCCGAGATTCCAACAAGGTCTTGGAAACGTTTTTTAAAAGCGTCAAAAATTCATGTGAGTATATACACTTAGACTTCGAATTTTGTCAGAAAAACGCCACTAACATTGTCGTTTAATTTTTTCAGTGCCAAAGATGCGGATAAGTTTTTTCTTTGGTAAAGTAAAAATATATACCCCCACCTTTGCACAGATATGTATTAAAATATTTTATCAGATAGTTTTCCTATTATTTGAACACCTTTAAGCTACAGTAGCAAATGTTTCCTATATATTGGGGTTTAGTTACTATTCTAGGGTTATACTCAGAAAAATAGTTGTTGTGAATGATTAATACGTGTTTATTCAATAATATGACCATATGTCTTTATGTTAGCATGACTGTTGAAAGTATCGTTAGCACCATTTTTGTTATCCTTAAACAAAAGCTTTTTTGTAGCAAATGTTCCCTATATAGCTTAACCCTAACCCTAACATTTTATATCATGTTCACATTGTTTTATGAGTTTTCCCAGAGCGGGGTTGGGGTTACAAACTAAGCCAAATCACCACCTGAGTAATAGTGATGTTATATGATGATTGTGTTGCTAGATGGCTGAGGAACGACTGGCCAACATGAGGACAGTTCGTGCTTTTGTCCAGGAGCATAATGAAAGTCTTGTTTACAACTCTCGCATTGACAACGTGCTAAGGCTTTCGTACAAGGAGGCTTTGGCACGAGGATGCTTCTGGGCCATGGTAACATCATGCATATCTCTCATCCTTTGCTCTGTGCTTGTCCAAAACAGAAAGAATTTTTGCTACTATTGAGAAAACAGGGCACTGTTAAATAAAATGTAAAGTCTCACCTGTAAAGTTCTTTAACTTTTAGTGGTCTGATGGTGGCCCATTGATCTGTTTTTAGTATGCAAGTCATCTGTTAGTTTTCAGAGGTGAGCATCTATGACTTTGTACAGACCATACACGTTTTTTGTCATATTACACGTATATCTGACTCCACCCCTTAGGGCGTAAGATATTGGATTCTTGGGACCCCTAATCAATTTTTTTCTGTATTTAATATACCCGTCATTAAGAGAGGTGCCATATCTTCATAACAGTGCCAGATAGGTGCATGGTCCACCCATAGGAAGTCGCCCACCGCGAGTCAAATGGCCACGTGAAGGTCGTAACCCCGTTATCTTTGAGGTGCCATATCTCCATAAAGGCTGCCAGATAAATAGCCACGCCGGCTAGGACCGGCTATTTATATGACAGAGAGATAAAAAGCTTATCAGCTATTCATCTGGCTGCCTGGTTAATATGCCGTGAGCATGTCATACCACCGCAGTGACAAGGCTTTAGCCAGTAGCACCCTTGGGTGCTCGACGTACCAGCTAAGGCCGCTTAAGACAGCTGCCAGATAAATAGCTGGGCTGGCCAAGATCAGTTATTTATCCGGCAGCCGGATGAATAGCTTATGAGACGTCATTAAGTGAAAAAAAGAAACATAGATATGGAGTTGTAAGTGCTCTAGAAACCAAATAACAGTTAGCATGGAATTTTTCATCATTTGCCGGTTGTGAGTCAGTTTCCAGCCTCACTGTTGGAAAAACATGCAAGGATATTTTAAAAATTTCTGCAGCATTTTTTAATCAGAACATATTCAGGAAAAGTCATCAAAGCGTTTCCCACAATTCCAATCGTTTTCAGAGATGTGATCAAAAAGTGTTCGTAGGTTCAATGGACTGAGGATCAGACCAGTTAGTTACAACTTTTGGTCAGACCACTGAAGGTTAGTTTGTCAAGTCTTACCCTTAATTTTTTTCATAGGGCACATAGGGCAGTGCTGATCTCCATTAATTTTCATTACCTTTTTGTCAGACGCTAGTTTGAACTGCCAGACTATGGATACAGTGCTAGTGTATCATGCAGTGTGCCTGTTTACGTCTTATTTAATTTAGCTTTTGCTGGTAAACATTATGCTTTTTGCTTTTCCATGGAGTGATGGCCTGGCTGAGTTCACCTGGGTGGCTTGTTTACGTATTAAGATGGTATGCCCATGAACAGTCGCCCATCTCAGTACTAGCATAGCTCAGTTACATGGAGTAACGTGGTTGATGTGACAACAGTGTTACCCTGAGGCTAAAAGCCACCACCTTGAGGCATTTTTTAGTTTGTATTGTATTGTGTGATGGGTTTTTGACAGACGGGGTTCTCAGGTAACTTCATAGTGCTGTCGGTGTTCTACTACGGTGGTATTATGATGAATGAATCACAGATTACAGTCGGTGAACTTTCATCATTCCTGCTTTATGCTGCATTCGTTGGAGCTTCAATTGGAGGTTTGAGTCATTGTTAATTATATACCACAGAGTGAATTGCAGCATGCTTTAAGGTTGCTGTTTATTTATTAAAGTACTTTATAAATTTTGTAGGTGCATATAGCTTTACACGTGAACCCATCTTAGAGCTATGGAGTGTCACCTGCCATATGGGATCACACACTGTTGCCTGCCACCTAATGCAGGTGAACGTGCCTTATTTTAACCTTAGCCAGGCCCACTGTTACTTGATTTGCCTGTCAAAGAGGTAGAGAAAGTTGAGCTAACCTGGTAAAGGCTGGACTGAAATTCTGCAGTGTACATAACTGAGTTGACGTGTTGCATGCAATCTGTTAATGATTACTCATCCAAGTATTGACTGGGCCTGGTGTAGAGTAACTTATTGATCAACATTAAGCACCGGAGAAGTAGCCTGATTAAACACAAGTCGTGAAGTTTGTTTATTTTTTGGTTGGTGTACTTCATGCGTATGTCTATAGTCTATTGTAGCTATTTATAACCAAGCAGGGCTGAACTGAATTCATTCTATGATGTTGGATTATGAACATTGACTGTGGGCGTGAGCGAAATTAACTCACGTAAACGTTGTATGTGTGTTGATGTCTTCAGTCTCTGTCATAATGTGTTGTGTGAACAGGCTTGGGCTCATTCTATACAGAACTGATGCGAGGCATCGGTGCTAGTTCAAGATTGTGGGACTTGATCGATCGACAACCAACTATTCCACTGTCTGGTGTGCGCTGCTTTACCAAAATTCTGCACTGGCGTCAGTTTTTTGTACTAAACAGCAGCAGCAGCAGCAGCAGCTCTAGTATCTCAGTGTTTGCTACACTTCCCTAAAATGTCTACGATGTTATATTTGACATTTCATTGCTCTGGTGCTATTATTGGGCAACAGAAGGTCACCTAGCTCTTTAGTTTTAACAGTTTTAACAGCACCATCCACCAACATCTTTTGATGTTACCTAGAGACCCATCTGTTCTTTAACAACACTGCAATTGACTAACTGCTACCGTTTGCACCTATGATTTGAACCCTGTTTTGACATACGGGATGGCTAGGCAAGTCACCGGCTGTTACTCATCTTACCTGGTTTAAACAGGTGAAAGGTTGGGTTGACTTGAGTGTTGGTTATGTAACATGATTCACCAGTTTGCACCCATCCAAGCAGTAACCGGGCCCGGTGTAGAACAACTTTGTTGGTAGAGCCCAGCATGTTAATAATTGTTGATTACTTGCATTAGTCGTAGTATCAACAACAGCATGAGCAGCAGCAGTTGGTTTGGCTTTTTGCATTGATGCAGCTTAGAAATAAAGGCATAAAATGTCTAACTTTAACATAAAGAAAAAACAATGAATTTAATGCGGTAGGCTATATTATAATTTTTCTTAGCGTTAAAACTACAGTGATTACTTAGCTTGTTTTATATTGGTTCAATGTTACAGAAGGTCGCAGTCCGTCTTCAAACCTACAGGGCGACATTGAGTTCAGAAACGTTCACTTTAGTTATCCCTCACGTCCTGACGTACCAGTCTTCAATGGTCTTGACCTGACGGTGCCAAGTGGCTCTGTGACTGCAGTGGTTGGACCGAGTGGGTCGGGTAAATCCACGCTACCGGCATTACTGATGAGGTTTTATGATCCGACTAGTGGCGTGCTGACTGTTGATGGGAACACCGTGCGAGACTTCAGTCCTCACTGGCTGCGATCCCACATGAGCATCGTTCACCAGGTTATTATTTCTGATTAGTTGATGAATCCTCCCAGTTGAATAATAATTCTGGGTTTATATGGTGAGTTAGCTTGTGCATATGTTTGTGAATATTGTGTTTGTTGATATTATGTTTGTGAGTGTGTAAGGTCCCGTTTTTCCGTGCACATTTGATGGCCGATCAAATTGATCTCTGATCAACTTCGGGACTTGACTGGAGATCATCTCAATGATCGTTTTTCCATCGCCAATTAACGATTAATCGTCCATCAAATCTCCCATCAAGTTGATGGCCGAATATTGGCAGATCAAGTCAGATAATTGATGATTAAACGTGGCGATCTGCAGTTTGTTGCTTAGTCGCACCAGAAACATCACTTCACGTCGCCAGTCAGAACGGCAATTCACGCATTAAAATGAAGTTCCAGACATGGCGATCAGTCACTACTAATCGATTTATACTGTGCATGGTGTTTTGTGAAGAAATAAAATGGCTCCCATATAGATTTGCAATAGAACGTATTTTTGACAGCAGACGATATGGACAATATCGTTGATATCATTGCTATGACGACGTTTAGTGGCTACGGCATACACTCGCAGTGCATGCTGGGTAATTTAGCGCAACACTGCAAATTGAGGTCACTGTCAGCCAATCAGATTGGCATAAAGTAGGCTCAGTTGACGGCGGAGCAGCTAATCGCCGATCACGTAATTGGAGATCAAAAATGCATGGAAAAATGAAACATAGTTGATTGACGATCAATTCTGAACATCAAGTTAATCAAAGATGAGTAAGTCGGAGATCAAATTTGATTTGATTAGCAATGGAAAAATCGGACCTAAGTATTTTTAGGTGGAAATGTTGCCACTGTAAGCGATTTCAACTATTGCTACACTACTACTATTGCTGGGTGTCATGGGGAAAACATTTTGTCATGGATGTGAATTCGTGTAACTTACAAGTTACTGTTTCAACTTATGTGGTTGTTTGTACTGTAATGGTTAGGACGTTGAACTTGAGATTGCAAGATCATTGTTTTGACTTTCGTCAGGTGGTTAGAACTTGGATGGGTGACTGTCTGTGGACAGATATACCATCTCAGTACATAAAAAACATTAAGGTCAACTCATTCTTTCACCCTCCAGAGTAGGTATATCACCTGTTTGGCTGGGGCAGATTCCCTTGTGGCGGGTAACAGTGTGTGGTCCCATATCTCATGTGACGTTTTGTATCTCTGAGATTGGTTTTACATTTTCACCATAAACACATAAGATTCTTGCAACTGTTTAGGAGTAAAGGCTGTGCGAAACTGGTTTTTGTAAAAACCTTCCTTGTCATTTGTGTCTAGGAGCCGACATTGTTTTCAACTACGATAGCCGAGAACATTCGTTACGGCAGCGTGGATGGAGCGTCGGTGACTGATGACCAAATCTGGCAGGCTGCAAGAATGGCAAACGCTGAGGTCTTCATTCGCCAGTTTCCTAATGGACTCGACACCCTGGTCGGAGAACGAGGAATCATGCTCTCTGGTGTGCCTTGAGACTGTCATTACGTGGTGTCTTAATAGGCTGCATTACAGATCTTGCCCATCCATCTGTGTGTCTATTTTGTACAGTCTTCCAACTGAGCAAAAAAGCGTAGAAAATAAAAATCAGTGGGAACTTTTTCCATGGCAGGAGTGACTAGTGTGCCAGTTTTCAGCTTAAAAAAATCAAAGGTCATAGGATTAGGGTTGCATACCACCATGGACAATACTGGTGGATGGCTGTATATCATGTCGGCACTTAGCTAACGTCTTTGCTTATTAACTTCATTGATTCGAGCGTTGGTCATACTATGAACAATCACTCTGCATGTTTGTTCGTCACTAGTCTTTTAAAGCTGGTTAAAATGGTATATCTCTTCATAGGAAACTTATCTTGGTATATGGAGCGTCACCTGCCATGTGGGATCACACTGTGTTACTTGTCATCTGACACATTAGAATTGACCTTCCAAGGAAGGCTCGCACTTTCCTAGCACGGTTGAGATCTGGCTACTGTACTCGGCTGAATTCTTATAAACATTGACTCAATCCAGCAGTTCCCAACTCCTGCTCAGATTGTAACGTGACACCACACAGTGTCGTTCACCTATTTAAATGCCCGATGCATCAGACCGACCTGACACCCGTTGACCTCTGGCTACAACCCAAGGAGGTTGCTGACTTCCTCAATGCCTGACCTGAACAAGATGGAGGGTGGGCTACTACGACAACAATGACAAACAGGCTGACTCATGGCAAACCATGTATTTATCTATGCTGTGTATTTTCTCCCTTTAAAAATAGTTTGGTATGACTTTTTCAAAAAAAGGTTTGCAAACAGCTGTTGATGGAGCAATATACATTATTGGTGTTTTAATGCAGGTGGACAGAAGCAGAGAATTGCCATTGCTCGTGCTATCATCAAGGTTTGTTCAAGGCTCTGTATAAAACTATTGTCCATTGGTTTTGCATCAGCAAAGTATTTCTTTCAGTTTCCAATCAGTCAGTCAGTAAGGAATCGTTTGTTGTCGTTAACCAGTGCATTGCCAGATAAGAATTGTAACCTGATGAGTAATCTGACTAAAAAACTGATACGGTGAAATAGCTAAGTTGCAAAATAAAATATAACTGCAAATCAGCCAATGAATGCTTTCAGTTTTAGCAGAGTGAGTAGTAAATGTCCATATTTTGCTGTATTTTCATATTTTGTTTTATGCCATTTTTGTAAAATTTTAGAAGTAAAAGATTTGAAATCTGATTTTGTGTGTTGTAGAATCCAAGGATTTTGCTTCTCGATGAAGCCACCAGGTATTAGCGTATTTTATTAGCATTACTATTAGCATATTAGTATTAGCATAAATGTTTTTAAAATTAGGGATATTATCATCATCATTATTGCACAGAGGTTTAACATACTGTAAATTAGATAAACAGTCGTAGCCCGCAGGTACCTTCGCCAAGGCAAAGCTGTTCGCCAGGTGGCATCACCGTCTTCGCTTTGCCAGCGGTTCCCGTATGCCCTCTTTAATGCAATGGTAACGAAAATTTCAAAGTGATCCAGAATCCAGGATTCCTGCCGGATCATGCCCAAAATTGAATCACTGGTAGTTTATGCCATGCCCGACATACCCTCAAAATTTCAGAAAGATCTGTTTATACCTTTTTGAGTTATTTTGCTAACAGACAGACAGACAAACAGACAAAAACCAGCAAAGGTAATAATAAGCACTTTGCGTGAAAACTGTCAGAGATGAGTAGAACTTGATCTAATAATTCCATGCTTGGTTTCCTGTCTTTTAAGGTGCACATTTAGAATTCAACAGTCAAAATAAAACCACTGAAGATGTGAATGCTTTAGCCCAGTGCAAAGATCAGTCAAATATTTGCTTTTGCAATGACCTTGAATTTGAATACTTAAATTTTTACCTTCAAACGCTAATCATTTCATCTTTTGCCTTGGACCTTGTGGAAATGTTAACAGAAGGTAGTTGTTAATAGTTGAAAGATGTTAGTAAAGAGTAAAGACACTGTTTTTACTCACCGTTCTCCATCTGTCTGTCTGCCTGGCTTGTACTGCATTTCGTGTATATGGTCGGTGTTTTTGTCTGCATGTCTGTCTGCTTCTGTGCGTATTTGCTGCTGAAATATTTCAGTAAATAATCAATCAAATCAACGAAGTGGCGTGATTGCTGTAGGGGCACAACAAGGGCGCCTAACAGCTTCAGAACAATAAATTTTGTCTATAGTTTGTTAGCTGCCCGAATTTATTCGGCTCATTTCTTTGCTTTGCTCCAGTGCTCGGTATGCTCCTGATGATGAGAACAAGGAAGCTCTCAAGTACTTTAGACCACATTTCATTAATTATATTTATATTAATAATATTAGTAGCAATAATAGTAATAATAATAATAGCAGGTTGTAGTGCTGTATTGCCGCAGTGCACTGGACGCGGAGAGCGAGTATCTGGTTCAGGAAGCTTTGGAGCGGGTGATGGTCGGACGTACAGTAATGGTGATTGCACACCGACTATCGACCATCAAACACGCTCATCAGATTGCCGTACTGGAGGCCGGGCGAGTGGCGGAGCTCGGGAGTTATGAACAGCTCATGAGGCTAGAGGACGGACTGTTCCGCAGACTGGTTGAACGACAGACCGTCGTGGCACAATAGAACACGTTCCGTTTATACTGAACGGCAGTAATAATGGTAGTAACGATGACAGGCGATCAGAGATCTCAAATCTTCATCAAGATATGTTGCTGCCACCTTGTTTATGCAACGAATTTAATAATATTGTAGGTTTTTGTTCTTGCCCCACCCATTGGAATATTTTATCTAGAAGTTTGTCATAAAAATTTCCAGATCCAGATTTAGGATCACCACCAAAATTTTGAGTCATTGGTTTTTGGGTCACTCTTGAAATTTACGTCAAAATCCATTTATATATTTCTGTTATCAAAGTGGTGTGAGTTTGCATTTTATTTCATAATTATTAGTCAATAATTTTGAAAAATGATACAAAAGCCTACAGATTAGATTGCAGCCATGTTCTAATCACTTTCTCTTTGGGTTGGCAATGCTCAATTCCTTTGCTAAATGTTGAAATCAGTTTTTATTTTTTTGAGTAATTCAGCAGATAAACAGATGTAAAACTAGAAGGCGCTTGTAAGAGTTCATATCTCCGCCAAGTGAAGTAATTTAAACATTACAACAACTACTGCTACTACTGCTACATTGTGACCATGCATCTATCTGGCACCGTTATGGAGATATGGCGCCTCAAAGTACATGTACACAAATACACCGACGGACACACACACACACACAGACGGACACACATAACGACCAATCTCATAATCTTCTCCAATGTTCACTAACGTTCACACTTGGTGGAGATAAATATAAACGCTTCCTTCGCTTCAATAGAGGCAACAATGGTGATTGTACAGGCCGACTGTGTTGATGTTATTCTCGTTCACTTAGGCCTGTTATAGCAGATTGTCAAGAGTGAATGGAAATGCCACTTGTTATTTCAGACATCACCAAAAACTTTAGGCTTTTCATTCAGTATGCATTTTTGTAGGTTGATTGATTGGGATACATACATGTATTGTATTTGTCATTGCATGTTTTTAGTCTACAGACTTATTGTTGTTATCAATAGTAATATTTAGTCGTATTATTGTTATTATAATAATAATCGGTATGATAATGATTATGAACTAATATTGTTATCAACTTATCGCTACTGCATTTTGTTTGCATCACACAGCAGCTGTTAGATGCCAGGGCCCGGAAAACACTTCAATAATGCTAATTTAACTAATCGTATTATAGCAGTTATTGGACCATTTTGCATAAAATGGCCGACCACAAACGTCTATAAAGTCAAGTCAAACTAAAGTTTGAGGTCATCTCGTAGTTAACCAAGTTCTAGCCAATTTTTAGCAAAAATTCTACAAATTTCGTTGCCAAGGCAACAAAAGTCAATCTTGGTAGGCTTACTAAAATCACTTATTTGCTCCATCCTCAAAACCCCTTGTTAGGTGCAAGAATCTCAGAGATATCTCGTACATATGTCGAGTTATAGCCCATTTTGTCCCAAATTTAGTTCTTATTGCAACGAGTGTAGGGGTAGAATTCGATTGGCAGCATTCGCTGGCCCATCCCCGAAAACCCCCATATAGACACAAAAATCTCACAGATATCTCTTACACAAGCTGAGTTATAGGCAATTTTGTCCCAAGTTTTGTTGCCATGGCAACGGGGTCGGTTGGCGAAAATGCGATTGGCAGCATTTAATAGCCCATCCCCGAAAACCTTCTATAGGCGCAAAAATCTCGCAGATATCTCTTACACAGACCAAGTTATAGCCAATTTTGTCCCAAATTTCGTTGCCGTGGCAACGGGGGTCGATCAGGGGAAAATTCGATTGGCAGCATTTGCTGGCCCATTCCCGAAAACCCTCTTATAGACGCAAAAATATCGCAGATATCTCTTACACAAGCCAAGTTATAGCCCATTCTGTCCCAAGTGTTGCCATGGCAACTAGGGAGGGTCCGGGGTAAAATTAAATGACACCATTAGATTGGCCATCCCCGAAAACCATACCTAGAACCAAAGATTACGACTATCTTATACACAGCCAAAGTTATGACCGTTTTAAGAATTGTTTAATTTTCCCCATCGGCTCCATTGTAATTTTTTGGAATTTTTTGAATAAATATGTTAAATATTAATTTCAAATTTTTTAACTCCCAAAAGGCACATCCTTGCGCGAGACCGCGTCGTTTGAGCCATCGCACGCAAAAATTCGCCGAAGGGTCTGACCTGTATGTGAGTTTCTAAAAGAAAGGTATATGCTACAGCTATAAAAAATTTTGCGTATATTTCACCCATTTGCCGGGAAGCCCCCCTTGGAGGGATTTACATGAAATTTTGCATGAGGGGTCGTCTAGCCGACATAATCAACCGTGCCAAATTTTATCTCAATCAGATCAGGGGTTTTGATTCTGTGGGGTCGAATTTTTAGCTTTCCCATAAGAAAGAGAAGTCGCCGTTAACACATGGCTTGAACTACCGTTCAGCCTGTGATGTTACTGCAAACGCAACGAGTGAGTGCTTTGATCATCAGAAGTTGAGTGGCCGGCGATCGACGGCAACTTGTGATGACGTCACTGATAACTATTGTGATCACTCAAGAGATTGCTCCATCTCCGGTCATCAGTAGAGCCGTGATGATTGCCTTGCTATAAAAAGGCCTACTGATAGCTGCTAGTATAGGGCCTATACCTAGGCCATTGCACTGGCGTTTACCCAGACTTTCTTCAATGTTTTCGCCATGTTTTTATGTAGAAATATAGGCTAACACACGAGAAGCTAGTAAAACACTATAAGCTATTAACCTCCCTACTTTTTAACTACAATATTAGCGCATTAGCATTTTGTACATTATTATGTCAAAACAGACTGTATTTGGTATCCAAGTCGTTGTTCGTCATTATTGTAAGTGTGCGTACCGCATCCAGTCTGTATAAACTTGTCTCAGTCAGCAAAAATATCAACATGAAACAGGCATGAAATAATAAACGACACAATCGTTAGAAAAATAAATTAATAAAAACGTTTATATTTTTGTAAAAGTAGAATAAAAAAGCTTCACTCCTCCCCTTTACCGGACATAATGACTAAATGCACTGTTTCAGGGTTGCATACAGTTTTTACATTAGCCTAGTCGCCAAATTTTGCCTTTGTACAGAAGTTAGCACAAATTGAATACTTTAATATATTTAGATATAAAAATCACAGGATACTTTACTGATAGAATAATGACAGTTAACTGTGCATGGATAATGGATGTTGAACGGCGCAAGTTACACGTGACTGGCGCTGTTATAACTACGCTGGGCTCACCTGTCTGTCTCAGATTGTCCGTCCGTCCGTCACATGTTGTTACTGTGTCAAAACGATGCAAACTACTGCAGGATTACAAATTAATCATCATTGGCAGATTTTCGAAGACCCCTCGTAAATCAGTTAATTAATCAATCAATCATAATCTTTAGTAATCAATGACAGACTGCAAGTCTGCATTGAGTACATATATACGTATGAAAAAAGCTTACCCGAATAAAAACAAGCACACAATACAGTGGAATAGTCATATTAGTATGCGTCTTTAAAAAAGCGGCGTGAAAGGCTGCAGTCCATCGGTCTAGAGTCTAGACATAATACAAAGTTTGCGACTGTGCGTTCGTTCTGTCGTGATATCGAAACTTGAAAGAATTCACTCCCAGCGAGGCAGGTAAAACTGGTATTAACCTATAGCAAGCTGCAGCTGCGTCATGGATTACAAAAGTAGGAGGTGCAGGAAGTTGCCATTTTCCGACAGACACTCCAAGTTTTCGACAGAGGAAATCATGGGCGCTCAAGATTTCAATTTTGCTCGTAAATTTCCCCAAAATGCGAATTTTACAGCGCCAAATTTTGCAGTTTTGGACGAAAACTTTTTAAAATTTTTGGCAGCCTTTAATTTAGGCGAGGGGGCAATTCCTCCTCTGCTCCCTTTTCGCGGCTCCGGCAAGCAAACAAGTTGAAATCAACTGTTTGCAGGAAAGCGGCAAACGGTGAGAATGTTTTTGAAGGCTCGACGGAAGTCGGCGTTGAAAATGGTGTACAAGATGGGATTGACGCTTGAGTTTGCGTAGCCCAGCCAGAAGAAGAACGCGTCCAACTGGCGCGGGATGTAACACGACGAACACCAGCTGTGCACGACGTAGACCACGAAGAAACCGATCCACATTCCACCACTGATCATCCGCATTCCAAACCCATTCACATTCAGTTTTGTGGTTGAGTCCTCAACGTTCGAGTTCGAATCCGAGTCACGAAAAATAAGGACCCGAATCCGCTTTCGGACTCCAGTACTACGTGATTGCGTAGATCCGCATAGGCATACACTATACAGCAAACACAAATACACAAAACACAGATAAAATGTCATGTAGGCTAATTTTTCTAATAAATAGAATAAAGTCATAATTTGCGTTATTTAGTTCCAAGTTACCGTGAGTACGAATTCAGTGAGTTCGAGTCCGAGTCAAGAAAATAAGACGTGGAGTCCACTGTACTACATAACTACTGTCCACATTCCAAAACCGATCCACATTCCGCCGAAGACGCCGATAATGACGGCCATGCGGACCGAGACGGTGATCTCGCGCCGGTAACTTGTCGTCTCACTGCGACGCCTGCAGCAATGATATTTGACTTAAGTCAAAGTCAAAGTCAAGTCAAATGAATTATTTGACTCAAAGTCCAACTCCAAGCTTAAGTCAATTGATTTTTATGCAAAAAAGTCAAAATCACATGAATTTTTTCACATTTCACTTTGACTTTGACTTCTCTAGCATTAATGGCTTTAAAGCAACTGAAACGCAGTTTAAGGCGGAGTTAGGAGACTTATTTTAAAAATGCCGTCAAGTTCGTTTTTACACAATATTACTTACTGCGTTGATTGACTTGCTGACATGTCTAAGGTGTCAAAATTGTATAAAATTTTGTCTAAATCGACTTGATGAGTGATGATGCACAGTAGTGCGAAATATGTCACATGCAAAGTTTTACGTAATCTAGGCTACTTGTATTAAAAATAAATATTGATGACTTAATAAAGTAAAAGTATATCACGTAAAAAGAATAATTATCAAAAATTGCACATAAAATAAAACTGCAACATTTCAGTTAACTAAAATAATAATATATACTATATGAACTTGATTGCTGAAAAATCTAACACTAAAACGAATATGCATATCTATAAACGTTGTTAGTTTTTGCTCTCTGTGATAAGCCAAACAAGCCTGCAGTTGTTTGGGCTGACATCGTCTGCTGACTGCACAATAGACAGCTCGAGATGTCCAGCTGGACTGCCGCAGCTCTGCGACGGACGTTCACCGTGCCGCGTCAAAGTGGTGGTCGTTGGCGCTGGCACGCTGAGGTGATGAACCGTGTCGGAACTCTGATTAATAAAATCAAATGTTTAAATTAAATGCCACTGACTTTTTTGTCCGTGTGCTATACATATATTCGTATTAACTCTACGCACTATCTGCAGACTATTATGAACTGAAGTCTGAAATAAACTGATGTGCATAGTGTTCCTTACTTGTTTTATTGTTACAGGCGATGAACATTTTAGCCGGCCGTACTAACGGTCGCGCCATTGGTGCATGTTTTTTTCTGTCTCTCTGTCTGTTGTCTGTCTGTAACGGATTTACTATGGCCAAACGGTGCGCCTTGGCAAAAAAAACTGTCTGAAAAGCAAATAGGATTGTCCAACCGCTACCCTGTAGCCTGTGGTACATGTGGCTATCTGCAGCGGTTAGGCTGCAATTTGCAACGAAAGTTACCGGCTGCATAGGCTATTATGTTTGCAAACAGTTACAGCTGGGTTTCTTGGTTTAACACTTACAGTTACACCAATTTATACAGCTAAAAGGCACAAGTAGGGGACTGTCCCAATTGCACTTGTGGCGACGTAGCCCAGGGGCCATCGTCCAAGACATTCGTTGACGGTCGACAGCGGCAGCACGATTACTGCTAGCAGAAAGTCACTCACGGCCAGGTTGCCTATCAGCATGTTGGAGACGCTACGTAACGACCGGTAACGGAACAGTGCTATACCGACCAACGCATTACCGCCTGCCGTCACGGCTATCATCACTGCCAACATGGCGGTCACCACAGCCATTTCCGGTACGCTGAAGTTGAGCGACCACAGCGCTACCCCGGCCGATGACGTCAGAGTCGATGACGTCACGTTGTCGACGACGTAGCTCCAGTTGAGCGTCATGATAACGTTGTCATATAATATTTTGTTGTACGTGACTGATGACGTGGGAAATGATGCAGTGTGATGCGGTCAGCTAGAGCACAGAGTTACAGCAACTGACTGACTATCTGTCTGACTGCCGGGTCGGCGCAGGTGCACGCTGTAGTCACTATAGTGCATCGTGATGTGTGCTCAGATCAGCCGCTGGCAGCAGTGAATACTAGACTACACTTATTATATGTCCCACATATTGCGCGGCCGTCACCCGACCTTTTTAGCTAAAAAATGACGCACCATAATATTGGGAGTTTGCCAAGAAGGGAGTTTGCTATATGTTCAAGAATTACCATTATCGACTAACTACAAACTAAGGAGCCTCTATACTAAGACTACAGAAGAACGGACAAGCCGACAGACAGACAGTCGGGCAGGATCAGCAACGCCTATTGGGATGGACACGTAAGCATTGGCAACGTGGACAATTAGTATTAGGTTTGAGATCTTTGATCGCTTTATGTTGCGTGTTATTTGCGCTACTTTCACTATAATGTGTGCGCGTTTTCTCCTTGGTTGATTAACGGGGACAGAGTAGGGTTATATGGCCACGTGCAACAAAACCGTACAGAACACGACGTCAGGACTACAGAATGTACTACAGACAGTGCTACTTGGTTTTGTGTTTAGAACGGAACTGTTGAAATATGAAGATTTAAACTTATCCAGTTACGAAGAGTGAAGTTGCGTTACTTATTTAGTAGGCATATGACTTTACTACTAACCGTAAGCTACTCAGGTGTAAACTGGGTCAAAGACCTCTCAAACATGTAAGTCGCGGAGAAGACACCAGGGAACTGCCTTAACCAGAAGCAACATGACAGCCAAGTGGAGACGTCTAGTAGCAAGCTCATCATCATTTCAGCTATGGAACAGAGACAGAGCGTATAGGAAGAGTAAGAGCAACCATAGCTGAAGTGTCAGTTATAACGGTGCGCGAATCAGATTGGTTGACTGCTGCTGCTTGCTGCGTCACTCACTGGCCAGCTGCAGCAGCTAGTCTGCTAGCAACTGCTGCAGCGCAACACTGGCAGGCCCGGCGACGACCGAACGACACCTAACACCACAACGTCATCGTGTTACGTCACCACTTCGACTTGTGACGTCAGCGACGATGACGTCATCAGTAAGTAAATCTTGCACGACGACTGCGGCGCGGTTGCGAGCAGTAGCGGCGTTGACGCTGTTGTTTACCTTCGACTCTGTGGCAGGCGGACAGTCGACGAGTTCGATTGACTCGGCTGGCGATGGTGATTGTCCAAGCACGTGTTTCTGCAACCCGCTGAGTCGGATCGTCTACTGCTCACGGCGTGGTCTGGACGCCGTGCCGCGCACACTGCCCCGTCACACCCTGCAACTCAACGTCAACGGCAATCACTTCCGCTCACCGGTCCTGCGACGAGCAAACTTCTCCGCGTCTGAAGGAGCGTCCAGCATTGAGCACCTTTACCTCAGCGACTGTGCCATCGAGGGACTGGAGGTCTGTAGTTGTTCACGGCTGCAAACAGCAGCGTCGTAGTTTTAAAAAATAAGCGGGACTGGAAATTGCAATTTTCCGACGGACACTGCAAATATTTGACAGAATTCTGACAGACAGCTTCATATTTACGACAAAAAAAATTATGAGTGTTCAAAATTTTGACTTTGCCCCTAAATTTTTGCCCGAAATGGGTTTTTGTAGCCCAAAACTGTGCATTTTTGGAAGACAATTTTCCGACAAGAAGATTTTTTGACAATTTTTCGACAGCCAGAAATTTAGGAAAAGGGGGCATTGTTTCCATCGCCCCCTTGTGTCTCCGGCCTCGACGCCACTGATTACCAATATACGAATGCCAACTTTCAAAACGTATTGCAATACTCTGACGATACGCTGTAGGCCTATGCTAAAAAGTATTGACCATTTGGCAGTGCAGGAAGCAGAGAAGGGCTAAGGCTTTGGCGAACCCCAACCCTGTTTTTTAGCTTTTGCTACTGCATTGTTTTTATCGATTCATTGCCTTGTGTCGTGTCAGTATTTTTGGTTAAAAACTCGATATCTGTTTGTTATCACACCTCTAATTGAAATCTGGCGAGGTTTAAATATTATTGAATATCATAGTAAAAATGGTTAAATTAAAAGAGTGGGGCTTCGAAAATAAGAAGGGGATGAAATAAAAGGTAAAAGATGTACACCTAAAGGAGAAAGAACAGAACGGCCGCATATCATGTCAGCCCTGGACCAACACTTTTGCTTGTTGTTTGCTTGTATCTAGGTGAACGCGTTTTCGGACTTGACTCAGCTGCGTTGGCTTGACCTGAGTGACAATCGACTGCGAGTGATCCCACGCCGAGCATTCGACGGTCTGACTCTACAGCACCTGTTTCTCAACGGCAATCGGCACATCAGACTGCAGGATGGCTCGTTCCACGGTCTCGCCACGTCAGGCCTCTACCTGCACGACTGTGCGCTAGAGGTAAGTGTAGACCTACATGGTGGGAATTCTCATGGGCGTCGTGGCCAGGAGATAAAAGAGGGCAATTGCCTCTTAATAAATTTTGGGCTGTCGGAAAATTGTTGAAAATTTTTTTGTCCAGAAAATTTTGTCCAAAAATGCAAAATTTGAAGCTGAAATAATTGAATTATTGATTTAGCTAATTAAACTATAAAAATATAATTATTCTCCCGGCAATAAAGGTTTCTAGAAGTTAAGAACAAGAGTTAAAAACATAGCTGAAATGGCTATTGGTTTGGCAAATCAGTTGAAAATAAGTCGTGCAAAAGCTATTGATAATTAAATAAGTGTTGATAAACTAAAATAAACTAATTAAAATATTAGTTAGCAGCTTTTTGGTTTTAAATTTTGGCCCTCCGTGCTGCAGGCAGTGTTGCCGGAGACGCTGCTACCACTCAACGGTACACTAGTGAATCTGTGGTTGAACGGGAACCGTCTGACGGGTGTAGACCAACGACTGTCGTCAGTGTTCGCTCAGTTGTCGCACCTGCGTCTAGGCGCCAACCCATTGCACTGCGGCTGTGACGCGCTCTGGCTCAAACGACTCTACGACAGGCATGGAGGTAAAGAGCGCCGGATTCAAACCTGATATATGATAATCTTTATTCACCAATACAATATGGTAGATAACAAAACAAAAAATATATAAAACAGTTACTGGCCTATGGCATATCACAGGCACACATAATTTTAACTATAAGAGTATTCTAACAGGTTAACGTACAGCGTTGAAGTTCAAGTTTGTTTATATAGCCCTCTTTGGTAAAAATGTGGGGACTTCACATAATTTTTCTTGTCAATCATCTGCCAAAACTTACCATGGTTTTAGCGTAAAAACTGTGCGCATTTTTGCTGCTATTATCTAGTTTGAGATACGGATTTCTTAATTCGAAAGCGTTATTTAGGCGCCCAGAGAATATGTTGCTACATGCACCAAGTAAACTTTTGAATGTCGCAACGAGCCATAGCCATACAGCCATAGAATCCAAAATATGTCACGCTGCAGTTCCACATTCTCTGGCTTGTGGAGGCTTTCTGTGGGGCCCGTGTTCGGCCAAGCATGCTGAACATGCCTAAGTTCGCCTTAGCAAATTGAAGTCAAATTAATTTTTTTGTCTAGACTCTAGAGTGAGATATAATTGTGTGAAACAGTTTCCTAGATTCCGCCAGTTTTGCGAGTCGACAAATTATTATCGTACTCTTGCCGATGTTAATTTTCAAAGTGTTTTTAATTTTCATGGGCAGCTGTTAGTGTATCTTCTTAGTAGCCTTCTTACCCGGCGCCCACCCATCCTACGTCTGCAACTGTGATTGTTATTCGCAAGCAAACAAGTGACGTGATTTGATGTGATTCAAGGTGCGACATTTCGTGGGGCTGAGCCGCCGACCTGCTGGACTCCGGCTCGACTGCGAGCGAAACACTTTGATCAGCTAACGACCAGTGACTTACACTGCAGTGCGCCGTCATTCGGTAACATTGACGCTATGCTGCACTGGCAGGGCACTGGAAGACTGCGATGTACAGCCACCGGCCAGCCAACACCTACCATCTACTGGATCAGACCCTCAGGTATAAAAGATTTAAATGTTTAAACGGTACAGCTTTTTATGGAAAACCAATTTCATAGCTACGAAGCGTTACTGTCAGGCTGTCACATGGGATCACACAGTGTTACCTGCCACACGACATAGGTGAACGCGCCTTGCCTTAATCCAAGCCAGATAGGTTGGTACTTGATTTACCTTTCTCGGATCAAGGATGAACGGCTGAGTTGATCTTGGTGTTGCTTATAGACCGAGATGGTTTACCTGTCCGCAGGCAGTCACCCATCCACGTAGCAACCATTTGATAGCGACTTGACCGCAAGTCGAATCCACGCCCACTCGCTCGAAAGTCAAACACCTTACCGTTACTGCACCAAGCCAGCAAGTATATCACTATTTAAATAGTATTTAACTACACCGCGTTGTGAGTTCCAAATATTTGCGTAGTATTGAAATACGTTCATCACAACGTGCAGGTAGAACACGACGCTTTGATGCGACGAGGACGACGACGACGCAAGACGACGTGCAGCGACGTGCGTACGCAGCTGACGCAGGACGCAACGAGGGCGTCCTGTCGATCAACTACGTCGAGGCTGAGTCGGGCGTCTACATCTGCGTCGCCAAGAACGAGGTCGGCAACGTGACTTTGACCATTAACGTCTCCGTGACGTCACATGGAGGACTTCAGCCTAGAAGATCGACGACATCGTCATCATTGTCATTATTATCAGCAGCAGCAGCAACTGACACTGGAAGACTGAGCAACTCTCTAGCAGCGCCTCCCCAACTGCCGCAGTCTCCCACACTGTCGGTGATCAACCTCGTCGCCGCTGACGACGACGACAGTGGCAGTAGGTACATCAACACTGAACGTCGTAAACCGCCGGATCTTCACCAGACAGACGTCGCTCCGCGTGATGAGCGACTGTTCACGCTGTTGGAATTGGTAGCCGCGGTTGTCGCTACACATCTCGGCACTGTGCTGCTGGTATTCGTCGTTTTACTGGCTGTTCACTGCGTTCGCACCGAGCGTCGGCGTCGTCGCGCCGCAGTACGAGCTTATACCACGCCAGACAGTGCGGCGGTGGACCCTCTGCGGCCGGTCGCCAGGTCGTGTGACTTGATATTGAACGGCAAGTCGTCCGCGATGAAATCGACGTGCACCGTGCGCAGCTATCATTGGCCGGACCGACTTGACTACGACGCCACCTAACGACTAATTCAATCATTTATTCAATATTTTACTGACCTAATTAGTTATGCTGTCTCTCACTATAGTGTCTGAGGTGTTATAAGTGCCTATGCCCATGATCTCACTCCACTCAAACGTGACGACGGATAGCGTCTCGCGTTTGTATCACACCCGTACGTCCAGGCAAAACACGCTGTCGATCACGGCCATGAAATGTGTACGTTTTAACACAATCTACTGTGTATTATTCAAGTGTAACGAGGAGCATGGTATCATTGCTAGTTGTAGTGATATTATTTGATTTGAGATGATTTTACTGTCGTTGGTTAATGTTTTATGAGGCCCATGACGAACGCGGAACTGCATAAACTGTGAAGAAAAGCGCATGCAAAAACCTGGGTTGCTGCTAGTTATTCTGACAGAAATTGGAACCAGGACATTGCACAAATGTTTATATTGTTACTGTGTAAATTTTATTCGTTTTTCGTGACTATCCGGGTGGCGATGTACATATGTGATTTTCGAAAGGTGAACCTAAAAGTTTAAACCGTGGTGTCTATTGAACCACGTTAGCTGTTGTTGTGAAATCTGCAGGATATTGTATGCGAACATTCGTACATAAAATGCCACAGTTAAACTTTATTTCCTTTAGCTACATTGCTGCTATACAGTTGTTTTGTATAGGATGGTTCTTATCGGCACGTTCTGTAATCCTGACGACACTCGCATCGCCGGTCAATTCGTTTGATGAATGTGCTAAAATATAATGTAACGTTGGCAGTGAGAAATTTTAACGAAATGTTTCGTTGTTAATATTCGTACTAGGATCACGTCACATTCGAGCATTATAGGTGCTACGGAAGTTATTGTCGACTACTGACGCTGTCAGCCGCTTCGTGCGTTCAGCGTGATGATCCTGACATATACGACCATACGGCGCTACGTTACGTTACATGTAAATCCCAACACAGCGCAAACACCGCTTAACTTTAACCTACGTCGACACATTTCATCTCACCTGTGTGACCATAATTACCAGCACCCTGCCCGTTCGTTGGTGGTCATGGTGACGGGATGCTGGTCGTCGGTGACTGAAACTGACTCACCGTGGCATCACTGACAATCATTGGCGTCGCGGCAAGAGGAGGTTCAATCCCTAAATTTTAGCAGAATTTTTTTCTTGTCGAAAAATTGGATTTTTTATTGAAAAAAAACAGAATACATCACTTGGCACTTGGAGCTTAAAGGATGGCACGTGTTGGGGAAATTTAGGAAAAATAAAGCAGGGGCATCGTGGGTTAGAAGAGTAGGCAATGCAGAAAGTTGCAATTTTTCCTCAGAATTCCGACAGTTGCAATTGCAAATTTTTGACAGGAAAGACTATGGGTGCTTAAAATTCCAATTTTGTTGCGACATTTTTCAGAAAAATGGTTTTTGGTACCTTTACCAAATTTTGCACTACAGGACACATATTTCGAAAGAATTCTTCGACGCTGTTAAATAGCGCCAGAAAAATATTTTTCGACAATTTTTCGGACAGTCAGGGTGAACAATTGCCCCCTGCCCTTTGTTCCCTATCCCGACGCCACTATCGGCAGAAGCTGGTGAGCATGCTAATACGACGTACTAGCGGCGTGTGTGCTTATCGCTTGACAACTCGTCTGCAGCGTGCTGCTGCAGCTGCTGCTGCTGCTACCAGAGATTGCGGCGTCCGGTTTCATCTCGACGACGATGGGCGACATTTATCTCGCTTAGCACCGAGGTGACAGCATGGGTCGGAGAGTTGCTAATGTGTGTATGTGCTCTCTGGAGAGCAAGCAAGGCGCCTCACAGTACAATGGCGCTGCTTAACTGCGATGAATATTCAATTACGTTGCAAGTCGTTGGTCAGCTTACGCTGATAGCATAGCTGTGTGCTCTACCGTACTGCTACAGACTGTCAAATCTTTGGTATGCACTAATTGTAGGAAGTTCTCGTTTCAAATCGTTTGTGTGCATTTAATGAAATATTAGGTTAAAATGGTTTAGAAGTAAGCCACTAGCTATTCATGTACAGTAGTTTCAGTACATGTTGACCGATTTTCAAAATTGCGCATTCAGCAATAAACTTGCTAGGATAAACATAAAATATTATTATCAAATAAACAAACAAAACCAAGTAAGCCCACATTGAAATTACTTGCTGCTGGGTGTATTTAGTTAGATTTGATTTAAATAAATACAGCAAAAACTTATACAGTGAATTTAAAGCCATTCGCCTGTATACAGCCGCCTGTAAAACTGTAGAATATAAAATACTGTTTCTCATAATTTACTGCTGGTGAAACTGCTGACTTTGCAACAAAAATCGCGTGATGTTGAAATGAAAATCGCATGCTGTTTGATGACAGACGCGGTAATTTAAGCTTCATTGAACAACGCGGAAAGCGATGTGACAATAATAATAAATAAATAAAAATAAAATAAATAAATAAATAAGACACAAGAATACGACGTAGGCCTACAATACCCCAGATGTCTGAATAAATCTGAAGTTTTTGTGCCAGTTTTGCGTGTAGTGGGCGGATGACGGCTGTGACTGCATGAGTCATAATCAGCAGCAGAAGCAGCAGCAGCGTCTGTAACGTAGTTTACAGTACAGTTGTCATGACGCTTCGTTCAGTCACACGACATCGTTCGTTCCCTAACTCCCACAACGACTACCGCAGGCGCTAACCGTGGAGCATTACTGAGGGGATACCGCCATTTTTCATTTCCTCCATTTCCCTTTGCTTTTCTCTTTTCGTCACGCATTTCCCTTTCTCTCTCTCCCTTTCTTTTCACATCATACCCCTTCCTTCTTTTGTCATAGACCTACTTTTTTCCCAGCCTTCAAATCAATTTAGGGGACTGACGGAGCGCATTAAGCTTGTACTCGCAATAAGTATTTAAGGTGGGACCAGAAGCATGCACTGTCCAAAGACTTAATTTTGCTGTTGCAAAAAAACTGGTCAAAAATCAAACGGCTTTGGAGGGGGCGTCGTTCCATGAACTTTTGGCTATACGGGGCAAACACTACATGGCGTGGGGGCAAACGCCCATATCGCCCTCATGGATTAGGCAGCGCCTCTGACGTTCCGTCCCATGCTCCCATAGCGACCCTTAGGCCTACAGTCGGCAAAACGCAGCAAATTGGTTGAAGGCTTCGAGCAACGAGACGAAGCGACGCCATCTGGTGCCGAGTTACTGCACTGCACCGCAGAGCGACGGCGAGTCGCAACAATTGCATCTTTCGCGGAAACAATCTTTGCTGGCGTCAGACATTCGGACATTGCACGGTCGTTTGTTACATGCGCGTCCACTGCTGTAGACAGGCTTGTCACAGTTACCCAGAACGACGTTCATGATATGCCACCGCGCAGCAATAAGCTTATCTAACAAAACAGCGTCTTTAACTTAACGCCAGTCATACGAAGCCTCCCAGTCTGTGTTGCAAGTCCTGAAGCAAAAAGAAACCAAACTTGTCTATATTTCGGCCAGATATTGACCGCTTTTCAAAATTTTTTCACTAGCAGACTTGTAGAAAGTTTGCAACAAAACGATCATTATAAATTCCACCGCAGCTCAATTATGTCGCTATACACATTACTGTGTAAAATATTAGTTTGCAAACATTGTGCCGACCAACAGCAACAACAAACCAAGTACGGCTCACTGAAGAGTGACGCGTCGAACAAAAAGGGACAAACAAAGGGAAGAGATGTTAAAAAAAGAATAGAAAAAAACAAAATAAATGTAAGAAAAGAGAAATGAACGGATGATGTTTCATCGTAAAATCCTGCGTACGCCAACAGTTTGCAGAATCATTGTTCGACCGTCTTAATAGACCGCAATACGGATCTTGACTTTCCTTTTGTCCGTTTCAACGTATAGGCCCTACGGGCGTTTATCTTGACAACAAAAAAGCGTAGAAAAAACCCACAATTCTCCGCGGCAGACGTAACTGTTGTGCCATTTTTTTCAGTATAAAAGGTTAAAGGTTTGGGTCGTGCAGCTCTGGCGGATGACCGCACAATATGTCGGCAATGGGCCGATATTGTTCCGGCTTCGGGTGACATGAGAGGAGTCAATGGTCGTGAGACCTACGATGCATGCAGCAACTGTTTGTCATTTTCATGTTGTCAATCTGGACCCCTGCAGCTTTGCAGCATCGTCACTAACACAATGGCTGTAGGGCCTAAAGTCGGTGTAGCATGGTGGTTACTGGCCAAGTTGCTGTCTGTCCGTCGCACTCTCAGAGCTCATTAAGATTACTGAACCGTTACCGCATGCTCCGGTGTCGCGATAATCGCAGTCTTTGACCGTCTCTGGCTGCTGTACGACGTACCGTATTGGCACGGCACGGCATTGGTGACTGCAGTCAAGTAGTACTGCAGTCCAGCAGTAGACTCGAGTCATTATTTTCGTGACTTGGACTCGAACTAAGAGCACTCGACTACATCACTGGATGACTGAACGCACTTGTACAAACTGGCGAGGTCCAGCGCGCACAATGGGACAGTGAATACACGCTAATGTGTGTCAATGACAGCAGATGTAGTCAGTCCGACACGATAGTGTCAGGCTAATCCGTTGATTCTGCCGCTTGTACTGCGTCTAACATCAAAACCACTCTCGTCTGTGCTGTGCTTAGACTGGCAACTGCAGCAACGCGTTCAGTGGCCCAATAAGAAGATGTCTTTAAGGATATGTTTATAGTGATATACATGAAATTAAACCACACTTAGGTTGCACTGCTACAGTTTTCACAGTTTTCAGCTTCAGTCATGCGTCAATCGTCATAAAGCAAACGACAATGTGGTCTGGGCAATCTAAGCGTGGTTTAATTACGATACCGCACTGTCTGGAGTGGTATAAGCTAGGACTGCTTTTTCGCTTACCCCCTCCAGCAGTGCGGTATCTAGTAACGAAATGAACTGAAATACGACGTGCATGCACCTAGTGCATGAACGTCTTAGTTCAATTTAGTTTATTACATTTCTGTTGCTTTGAACGTATGTTGACCTGTTTCTACATTAGCACATGCCAATAGTCGGCAATCTGTTTAAACATTGAATAATGTTTGCTCGCGCATCGCGCAACATCGACTTCTCAAAGTTCGATCGCATTAAAGTTTAAATTCTGATTAATCTAAGTTTAATAGTCTTCACAGGCTGCAGGTTGATATCAAAATATCTCTCCAACTCACGCTCACGCTTGATAGGCGATGTTCAGTGGGCGTGTCTAGCTGTCACAAGAAAACGTAGATAATGGCTGATGCGGAAGAAAAACGACTGAAGATTGATTCAGACTGCGTGGGCTAGAACAGATATCGCTGGCCAACTGTTAGGCTAATGCAGTTGTGTTGTAGGGGGCGGCTCGACTCCACTGAAGCACGCCCATCGCGTGCGCACAAAGACAGTCACCGGACAAAGAAGACTCGACAATAGAATGCTTCTAGGCTCAACATGGGATTCTATCGATAATTATCTCAGCCCTCTGAGCGCGTAAGCTTACTGAACGTAGCCGAACTAAGCTCCAGGGAACAGGGAACATTACACTAACTCCTCCTCCTCTTCGTACAACATTAAGCTATTTATCATAAATTAGATTTACGAATAATTACGCAGAGAAATTATCGGATTTCAACTTTCTATTTATTAAGCGATTTACGCCTACAATACACGACATACTTTTATTGCCATTTAATTCACATTCCGGCTTAGCGACGACATAATTATGCGGCCGTCAGTGTATATAACCTGCGCAACTACTAACCATGATCTTTAGCCATATGAACTGAAAAATGACATCCTACTGTTCATTCCCGCCCTGGTGAACGTTCACACCAATTTTTGGTAACTTCGCTCGTACTTTTGTTTTTTCGTGTTATAAGCTTCCACTGTCCACGGACGGGCAAGACCCGTAACGCGAGCGTACAAAGCGACAGAACGAAACTCAACTGAACTGAAACGAAACGGAATGAAATGAAAAAATAATTAACCGAAATAGGCCCACGACGTGCATTTCAATTTACTTTATTTCCGTTGCTTTGAACACTCCTTTAGGATAGCCGCATGATGATAACTGCACTGACTGCTGCATGTCGGATGAATTATTATAGTCTAGTGGCGAAAATTCCTCGAATTAAACCGTACGACTAGCTGTCATAAGCCGCTGATTTGAATATTGTGAATGTAGGGCGTGCAATGCACGCCTCCAGGCATCAATTGACGTGCAGTAAGCGTGTCGGTCGGGCGGAAGTAGTGAAGGAAGTAGTTGGCGCCAATACGACTGATCAATCACACCAAGCTGCCAATAGTCACCCCGACAGACAGACTTCAACATGCGTCACAGCAGCAGCAGCAGCAGCAGCGCGGAGATAATTGCGCTTTAATTGATAGCGTCGTATCGATTGAACGACCATGCGTGTTGTTTGACTGTCGCAGACAAACCGCACACCGTGAACTGATTGCCACTCGAGCATTCATCATCCTTCGACTACTATCACCGCATCTTAAACCACACGGAGCTCGCACTGGTACTAACTGTTTCACAACTTTCGGCTACAGTCATCATAAAGCAAACGACGGTCTAGTTTATCTATGCGAACTGAGCGTGGTTTAAGTACGATACATTACTGTCCAGAGTGGTATGGGCTCGTACTGCGTACTCGCTTACTCACTCCAGCGGTGCGGTATATCGTAGACATCTCACGTAGGTCTATATACCCAGATATCCCTGTTTGGTTGGAACGCAATGCCCTATGATGAGTATTTTCTGATGACTACAACACTACAACGAAAGATTTTTAGTTAAAGCAGCAAATGCACGACTGACACGCACGCCAACATGACGTCAGTGTGATGTCACTATGATCACGTGGTCACACTTCACTGACTAGTCGACACGCTTCGCTGAACACTCGACTTGCTTTCAACTGACAAACTCATAATGCTACGGCTCCCCGACTCGCGATGTCACTAATCCATAGTAGCTTGTCTGGTCACATAAGTTTAACGCTCACCTGCTTCACATAACAACGTGCGTCGTCGGTCAAACTGGGCAACAATCAACGCCAGTCAAATGTCAATCCCTCCCATTCGACTACCCATAACTCACGCGAAACATAATTATAAATGTACAACACATCAGTTTATACACTTGTTAATGGCGACACATGACTGACACAGCAAAAATCATTAAAAAATGACATCATTCACCATCACTTCGACTAACTGTCTATGTGCTCTTGAAAAATATCACCTTTTGTGATTTTTGCTGTGGGTTCGCCAGCACAAGCGGCATTGACGAAAACAGCCTGAGGTTGATTTCTTCGTTTGACAGTTTAGTAATAACAAACTGTGCTAGTTTTTATCATTATTTTAATTGCATAAATGATAATCAGTAACAACAGTAACATGACATAACAAAATGCAACAGGAACGAGTCAAAAGCTAACATAGTTCATTCGAGACTCGGCTCTAACCTGGTACAAATTTACACAAAATCATGATTGACAAAAACAATAATAGCCTAGTGAGCGTAAGTACAATAGGCTACAGGCTTACAGTCTCATAGAATCATAACAACTGGACGTAATATTACTATTAAGGCAATTAACGTTAAAAAATGTACAGCATTAAAAGCAATAACCCAGCTCAGGTATGTAACTAAGTAAGCAAATAAAATATTGAAAGTGCACAATGTCAGCCAGTGACCTAATTTGAGACACTTGTGTAACAGAATAAACAGATATAACAATTAAGGCAGTGATTACTTTGATATAAAGCATTAATATTAAACCAAGGTCCGTATAGTGTTCCAGTTCAGTTGAAAATGCTATTTTTGTGATTGATGATGTATCACTGTAGTAATTAGCAGTCGCGTTCGTCGGACTGATCGTCGCAGTCGAAGTCGCCGTTGCAGACCCAAGACTCTCTTATACAATCGTCTGACGTCGCACATTTCACGTGCTGCTTCCCACACTCGCGTGTAGGCTCTGCAGTAAATGCACGCAAGCCAACTAAGCATACTGTGTGCGAGCATTGCTTTTATCAACTTCGCTTACATTCATAGTTTTTGATATCCATATTTAGACCTTTCTGGCCGCCCTCCTCCCAAAGAACAACGTACTCCCAGCTCTCGGCTTCTGGGCCTCGACGCTGCGACTCATTCGTAACGTAGGCCTATAGATGCCGATGATATGAGGTTGGAATTTCAACAATTACTGCTGGCTGCATATTTGCTTTGAAACAAATTCTAGCTGGTCAGCATCTGAAGACATGAAGTAACTCAAGTTAGTAGGTTTTTACTTAAATTATTTCGAGTGCCACTCATCTGTGTAATCATCTTTGATTATCCAGCGCCTCAAACCCCGTACAAGTTGATAATCAGAATGCCAGATAAACTCAGTCTGTATTTATACCCAATAGAGCAATGTTTGTCGTTTATTGATCGGAGTTCCGCATGCGAATACCAATTAAAAGTTCCGCTACTTGCCAGTAAAAAATACAACTTTAACGCTATACTGGAACGTTTAATAGCGTAATACTGATGTGTTTAAACCACACTGAGCTCGCATTGGTACTGTTTTGACAACTTTTGGCTGCAGTCATGCATTATAAAGCAAACGACGGTGTAGTCTATGTGATCTGAGCCTAGTTTAATTACTATACAGAAACTGTCTGGAGTGGTATAAGCTCGTACTGCTTACCCACTCCAACAGTGCTGTAACTAGTATACTTACTGCATGTAGGTGGTTCGTCCGAGCCGTCGTCACAATCGTCTTGACCGTCACAGAGCCACTGCCGAGGCACACACTCACCAGACGACTGACATTCAAACTCACTAGCCCCACACCTCCGTACCGCTACAACGACAACATCATCACACGGTCACTACTACTACTGTGGCTTGGTGGCGTAGCGATAGAATGTCGAACTTACGATCGTGAGGTTGTCGGTTCGAGTCCCGGTCAGGTCGCTATCAAGTGCTGACTACTATGGTGAATGACTGTCTGCAGAAAGATAAAGCATCTTGGTATATAACCAACCCCAAGATCAACACAGCCTTCTATCCCTCCAGGTAGGTAAATCAAGTACCGGCCTGTCTGGCTAAGGTTGAGGCGGGGCGTGTTCTGTGTTGAAAAGTAATTCTTTCATAACTGCGATCAACGGTGAGTTCTGCCTGAGAATGAGTGCTGTACACGGGCCCGAGGCACGTTTTTTGTCACGCTTGAGCAGAGTAAGATTATGGACAGTTTTAACACTTCAGACACTGCAATAAAAATAGTCAAGAGAAGTGGATCATTCATAACATACTAAAAAATATCGGGACTACGGGTAGGAAATGAAAAAGGAAATGTTGCGATACTGACGGCAGTCGTCTGGTTCGTCGAATCCGTTCTCACAGTCCTGTTCATCGTCGCAGATCCACGACTCGTGGATACATTGATCAGTTTCACCGCACAACACGTAGCCACCTGGCGGACACTTGTTCACTCCTGCACATTCAGCCGTCACAGCAAGTTAAAGGTTGTTGAAACCCATACCAGAGCCACTCAGCGTCACCTGCCACATTATGAGATCAAACATTGTTACCTACCACCAGACAGCACTTTGCTGCGGTAACCCCAGCTAGACAGGTCGGTACTCAATTTACTTACCCCGAAGGATAAAAGGCTGAGTAGACCTTGATATTGGATACGTAGATGGTTTATCTGTTCACAGACAGTGGTGACACAACCGAGTAGTAACCACTTGATAGCAACTCAACCTGGAGTCGAACCAACGACCTCGCGATCTCAAGTCAAACGTCAATACCGTTAAACTACCAAGTCATTATTATGATGACGATAATGATGATATAAAAAAACGGTAATTGAGAAGCAGAGAAAGTGTTAAGCTGACCACAAGTCGGCGGTTCATCGCTGTTATCGCCGCAGTCATCGACTCCGTCGCAGAACCACGACAGATGGACGCAGTTGTTGGACGTCGGACATTTGACGTAGAGATGGCTTGAACCACAACCGACAGCACGCTCTCTCACTGCTGCGCCAACAACTACGCCAACAACTACTACTACTACTCTTTATTTTCAATTTCGTCTACAAAACAGGCTGAGATCAAAATTAGAAGTGAAGGATGATTCTTATACCTGAAAAGAATTTAGGCAAATTTCAGCGAGATACGTTCAGAGATTTTGAAGGGAAGGGCATTTTGGCAAATCTATAATCAACGGCTTAAAGAATCAGCAGGGGGACCAAGACTTTGTGGTCTTTTCTAAATCCACACTAGGCTACATGTGCTAGCTAATCTAATGCGATTGCTTTCTGGCGACGTGACATTGCTACAAGAGGAATGTCTGCCTCCAAATTTTTCCCCACTCGGACTTATGGCACAGAGCGGCCTCACTTAAGCTCTGTCCCAAAGTTCTAGTTATTATTAATTAGTGAACAAAATCTTACATTTAGCGAGCACGACGCTACATAACAGCAAAGCCGACAATAAGATGCTGATAGGGGATGAAGCTGCAGAGACTGACAGCGTCACCATGGCAACCGCATAAACAACAACAACATCACCACAATCCACTCACTTCAGTCATGCAGACAACCAGAAAGTAACGCATGTTCAGAAACTATAGTTCAGCCACGTTTGGTCCAAACTCTACTATTTAGATTTGTTGTCAATTTGTTGAAATAACAAGTCGTGTAACAAGCTGTTCAATATGCCGATATGTTGTATAGGCTTATGGGCTCCTTGTAGGCTTAAAACGTGTTGATTTGCTGTAGTGTGTGAGTTTCCTTATTTGTTGCAGCTTTGATCTACATGTACAGTTGTTGTATAACTAATCTACGACAAATCGAAATAACTGGAGTTTGGGCTGGCATAAAACAACACGCGACCCCATACATGGATAGTGTAATTGCAGGAAGTAATAGTAATAAATTGTAATAATACATGTAATAACTGGCGTGGATGGTGATTGCAATCGTTTCTACTGATGGCGAGGTTCTCGATGATCTGCTGGCACTATGGCTCTATACGTTTAGGCGCACTGCACTCTACAGCATGTGGCTATATTATAAGACTACCGGTTTATGGCGATTTTTTTTTATCTTATTATGGTTTCTCGCTCTGCTTAAATGTAAAAATCCGCGAAATTTCTGTGCTTTTGATGTTAAAACTAATGCGGCAATGAAACTGCACTGAGATGGTGCGGTACAGTAAAGCGCAAACTCCATTTAGTTCGATTTCTTGTGGTGATTTGTTCTACAACAATTCATAGCAAATCTAAAGCCTACAGCAAGTGCCAATTAAGCGTGACTAGTCACTCGTCCTAAGAGGCACTAGTCCGAAATTGGTTATAACTCGTTCCGTTATAACCAGACCCAGAAGCCATCATGGCCAAGATCCACCAAAACCAAAGATGCAATTTACCCCTTATCTCTAACCCAGTCACCAAACCCAACACCAACGTTATCCCTAATTCTTGCGCTGTTCGGGCTAGTGTCCTTTCGGAATACAGTAGTAAACTGTGACTGCTGCCCGCCAACAAAGTTGCAAGGCTACAATAAATCTACGAAGACATCGAAAGCCCGCAACACATCTGCAACAATTTTTTTCACACAACGTCAAGACGTTGTAGGCTAGGCCTACAACTTGCCTTTTGACCAACACAGCAAATGGAACTAGTGGAGCTTGCGATTGAGCCGCTAATCCATCGACATGCTGGAGAAATTTCGTCGCATTCAGCACTGTTATGAGCATCACAGGGCCAGATATAAACCGGATTGGACATGTTGAGCCTCACATAAATTTTCTGACGACTGACCGCAAACCGTCAGACGGTCGATCGAAAACTGGACAACAATGCCCGTAGCGAGAACTGACAGATTCAGCAACAGGGCGTAAAAGCCCCCCCCCCTTTGACCAGTGAATGTCGTGCTGCGCCAAATAAACCGTTCAAAAGCAGCAACATGCCATGAACATACAGTCCAGAAAATGTCGCGCTGTTATTCGACATCCTGCGGAGTGCGGGGGCTCTCTTTTGGTGGGCCCCCGTTCGGCTAAACATCCTGAACATTGGTCTATGCCTAAATCCGCCTCTGCAGACTCAGATTCTCTGTATAGGTCTATGGGCGCCTACATGCATCTGCATCACGCCAGTCAGTTACTGCGTCTAATCCGTCGTCATCGTCGTCATAAGCCCTGCAGTAACACGTTGCATGGCAATTAGCTGAAACCGATGATTGATCACCATAATACTGACCAACGGATCAACCAAACCAGCTGCTTAACTCAGGGATTATTGCAGCTGCCGTTATGGCATAGCCTACTACAACATGCAGTATTAAATACCAAGCTGCAGGGGTTTTTTAATAAAACCACTATAGGCCTACGGTACCTGTCGGCGAAGACAGTCTGCCCAGGCCCATAGCCTACTGAAGATGACGCTTCTGCATTATTCAGTCACACGAAAAATATAGACGGTCTACTGTGGTACAAAAACCTTGCCATGCATTACGGTGGTTAAAAATTGGGGTAAAATAGGCCCAGGGGAAGAAGTTATCAGATTTTTTTTATCCCAAACAAACTCGATCTTACTTTTCGGGCCCCGAATCACTGTGCAAAATTTCATCAAAATCCAATCAAAATATTATTGCGGCCGTAGGAGTGTTTACGGACAGAGTGACAGAATGATTGTTGACAGAATGACAGATGTGATTTCATAATCTGTCCTATGCTATGCTATAAGCCTAGCAATGGGACAGATAAAAATAAAGCTGCATGGCGAACCGCGAAAACTCGCTCTGGAGCTGATATTGCTCGCCATGCATGGAAGCTTGAGTATTCGTAAGCTGAGCAACATGGTTTGCGTCCTACACATGATTTTTTTAAGGTTTTTACGTCCAAAGACAGTTCAGGGAGTCTGGACCCCCTCCCCAGTCAGTTGCGCTGATGGGCGGAGCTTTTAGTATTTTTCAAGCTGAATTTTCCAAGAAATGAAAGTCTTTCAATAAATGGACACACAATTTATTAACACTAGCAATAATACGTTAATGCTTAATGTTCAATGCAAATATTCTAACACTGTTAGCAACAAGAAAAATATTCAACACTGTATGCAAAAGTAGACGGTTAGAAGCGCTAGGCCTAATACGTACATGTAACTAAGCATTCGGTGCATGTAGTACTTCTATGGCTTGGTCTGACGTAATTTCGCACGCTAGAGTATATTTTTATTGACCAGCCGCGGAACCCTTAGCAGAAGCTCGCGGAACCCTTGGGTTCCGCGGAAACCCGGTTGAAAATCACTGGTGTGAAGTGTGATCTTATATACTCCTCTTTGCTACGTTAGAAACGTAGCACGCGAGGAGTAAAAAAATTACCGGGAACTAAAGCTGTATTGTAATACGTTTGTTGCCGTCTGTTCCATCAAATTATTGCCTAAAGTTTGGACTCGTAGAACAATCTGCTTGCCTCCTAATAGTTCCCATGCTGACTGGTGTTTACTCAACTAAAGGCCTCTTTGTACAAATATGCATACATACTAACTAAATCTTGCCGCTAAGACTATATAATACAGGGTGAGCCAAAAAAGTAAGATGTTGCACTCAGGGGCGTTGGAAGTGTTTGAAAGTTGGGGGAGCAAGCAGTGACCGGGGCCATGGCGAGCGCGTGGAGCGCGAGCCTATAACGGGGGTCTGGGGGGCGGAGCCCCCAGCGGGGTCCATGGGCAGAGCCCCTGGTGGATGGTCAGGGGGGCAAAGCCCCCCTGAAGCTGAAAGCTTTTTGGTTCTTGAACGTTCCACGGAGCGGCAAAACTCTAAGATGTCTAAGTCGATTCGAGTCAGTCTAACATCGCAGTGCAGAAGGCTCAAACTTTTGGGGGAGC
>Ga0209367_1000898_pt1 | contig 33856 bp, 25 predicted proteins | sample WorMetLIZISLAND2_FD_187412 | JGI IMG/M metagenome (GOLD analysis project Ga0209367, IMG submission 187412) | Marine gutless worms symbiont microbial communities from Max Planck institute for Marine Microbiology, Germany - Olavius geniculatus... ... | reverse complement strand
TGCCAATGCATTTGAGTTCGGGCCACGTGACTTTGATGCCAGGGAAATTCCCCCCCTCTTTACCCCCATAATTTCCCCCAATCGGACTTAGGGCGCCGGGCGGACTCACGTTGGGCTTTGCCCCAAATTTCTAGTTATTTTTGGATTTTAGTGTTGTCCATCTGTGAGTATGTATGCAAATGATGAACAGCTTGTTAGCATGATATATCAGAATCCATTGGATGGAATTTTGCTAAGCTTTATAAGATGATATGATTTAGTCGAAACAGGGTTTAAAGATTGCTGCATGGTTAAATGTGAAGACTTTGGAATTCCATATCTTATGAAGAGCTAGAAATGTCATTACTGAACTTGAATACTTCTTATGTTCGGATGGAAAATTTTTGTCATAACGGTCATTCGATCTAAAAGTTGAATGAGTTTTGTGGCAGACTAAGGCATTATTGTCAGCACAATATGACTGAAGTATCGTCTAGTTCAACTAAGCATGTGAAATTGTGAATTGGTGTTTTTTCTTTGATTGGCTTTTTGTTACAACATTATAAACTCATTTCATGTAATATTTGTTTGCTGTGCAGGAAGGAGTGAGCATCAATATGTCGTTGCACATGCTCGGCAAAGTGATCTCGATGTTGTCTGAGCAGTCGTCTCTGCCAACTGCCAAACGCAAGAAGCTCTTTGTGCCATATCGTGACTCTGTGCTCACTTGGTGATTATAATCAACTGTTGCTTACCTTTCGATTGTTTAATGTTGCATTTGCCGATATCATCTTTTTTATGTATGGTGCTAGTGAGTTTGTTTTAAAATGTTGTTTGGCTGTGTGCTTGTTCTTATGTTTGTTTTGCAATGTTTTTTGTTTTTTTGATGTCTTTTATTTGCAATGATAAACTTTTTTTTACCAGACTTCTGTCAGTGGTGCTTTATGGAACAAGGGGTGAACTGTTTAGTTTTCAAGGTCAACATCGAGGTCATATTATGAGCCAAATATGCTAAAAATATCAGTTTGGGTTCTATTTCCACGATATCAGTATGTAGTATGTGTTAATGATTTTCTATTAAGTGGACAGAGAAATATGCATGTGTGAGAGATCTTTGCATTTGCCATGTATTGAGTTCTGCTGCATGTAGTTTGCTACTGGTGAAACTTTGGTGGGTCCAGGCTGATAACACACTAGACCCCTAAGCCAGCTAGCCGTAAATTTCACAGCTGGCTTAGCATTTCTGTGGCTAAGGTCTCGGCTTAGCTGCAATTTTGGCGGTGACGGCAGCTTATCATTTTCGCTACGTTCCTGCATTTACGTGCAGTTTTTACATTTTTGCTACGTTTTTGCGTTTTTAACATTTTTCATTTTGTGAACGTTTTATATATTTAAAAAATGTTTACCGAAAATTCTGTCAAAAACCTCAAGAAGCACTTTTAAAACCATCACAGAAGCGAATTTATAGGCCATATGCAGATTTCAGTTTTGTGGTAGTTTGCTTAGTTAGTCTAGTGATATGACCACACAGTTGAATTGAAAGTTCTCTCTTCTCTGTCTCCACAGTTCCAGCTGTACTGCACCTATAGCGTTAGGTAGGCTTATTAGGCAAGATGTTGAACAAATTAAGGCTAAGGGACTAACGTTTTTTATTTAACGTTTATGAACAGTTTTCCTACCACGTCTTTTAAGGACATTTAACATTTTTTGTTTTTATCTCTACTAGGCATGAGCAAGCGGGCAGACCACCCGATCAGCATAAATATATCAGACAATATAGCTTGGTTGTGAATAAAATTATCCACTATTGAAACTGCATTATTTTACGAAATGTGCAGTATTTTTAGCAGTTTTTTCAGGCATTATTTAAGATACATTTTGCATTGGCTGTATGTATTTTATCATCTCTGTGAACATTAAAAGACAATTTAACAAACGTATTTGCTGTAATTGATGTACCTCCGATTTGCTGATCCCATAATTACACTGAATACTGACGAAATCAGTGAAAAACGCGCTTCTTGTGACCTTTGTGTCAAAGTTTTACACTGCAAAGAAAATTCAGCTTCATGCAATTTCGTTGATGGTCTACTGTAAACACATTATTAACGTTTTGTGCAAATAACTTATCCCAGCTGTTGCTGCGCTAATCGGACCTTAACCTGTACTTACTTCGATTAACAGGACCAACTAGCTACCCTAAACTATCTCTTCCCAAAACATAAGAAAAAGTGCCATTAGCTTTGCTGCTACCGTGGAAGACAATCCAAACTGGGTCACATTAACTGGCGATCGCGTGCGAAGGTCCTATGTTCCTATGAAGGGTGTCGCTAATTTTTTAAAGTAAAGGTACCTATGTCACTAGGATATGGACACTTTGAGGTTCTATATTGCTAGGACACTTCTTTACTTTAAAGGAAAAAGGGTCCTACTCGAGCAGTCACACCAGTAAGGAAGATCTCCATGGCAGACAGATTACTTTTGGTTTTGATTTTCATTCGTTTTATTTGACTGTTGTTGGGTTCTCCATCCGTACTTGTTAGCATGAAATCTTAACAAATTTTATTTTTTTCTGGAACGTTTTTTACATCCATGCAATGCATAACCGGCATATTTTGCAACGCATCATGCAGTGTGTATATGTGTACATTGTAATTTGTAATAGGCCACTGTGCGACTGATTGTAGGGAAAGCAACGTTATTGCTACCGCGCTTTGTGGTTCTTGTAGTGTTCACACAAACCGATATTGACAAATTTTTCTTGGCCAGCCGCAATTGTTGCGGCGGCGATGGCTTAGCAAAATCACGGTGCGGCGGCGGTGGCTAAGTCGACGGCTTAGGGGTCTTTAACACACTTTCTGTGTCAACATTGCTGAAGCTGCTGCTGTTGTTGTAGGTTGTTGAAAGAGAGTCTTGGTGGAAACTCACAGACCGTGATGCTAGCAACTATAAGTCCATCGAGTGTTCACGTTGAAGAGACACTGAGTACCTTGAGATATGCTCGCCAGGCTCGGACCATTGTCAACAGTGCACGGGTCAATGAGGATGCAACTGCACGTCTGATACGAGGTCTTGCATCTCACATGGCTTGTTCTGCTTCGACACAGATCTCTGTTTAAAACTGTGTGTTTGGTCACAAGTATTAATGTAAATAAGCAAGTACTTAAGTATGTGTAGTACTTATAGCGATGCAGTTAAGCAAAAATTTCACACTGCCTCACAACCTCTGTCGAACAAACGAAGTTCTCAGTAGTCATTTAGAATGTTCAAAACTGATGTTTTCTGTTTTGTCGGGTTTTTCACGATCACTGTCTAAGCTGATGGTAAATGAGATGGTTGGTCACATGCGCACACGGTATGTACAGTAATGGGCAGTATTGTGTTTTATCTCTACTATCAGGCATGGGCAAGTGGGCAACTACCTGATCAGCATAAATATATCAGACTTAGACAATGTAGCTTGATTGTGAATAAACTTATCCACTGTTGAAACCTCATTATTTTACGAAATGTGCAGTATTTTCAGCATTTTTTTCAGGCATTATTTAAGACATTTTGCACTGGTTGTATGTATTTTATCATTTCTTCTGTAGTCATGCAATGCAGATATCTCTGAGAACATTAGAAGGCAATTTAACAAGCGTATTTGCTGTAATCGATGTACCTCCGATTTGCTGATCGCATAATTATGGCACTATATTAGTGATGTTCTGTGTGTTTTCTGAACACTGTAATTGTAACTGTACCTCGATGATTTATGGTGTTTTACGCATTTGTTTTAAATTGCAATCATTTTCTTTGACTGTTATTGGGTTCTCCATCTGTGGGTGCATTCGTACTTGTTAGCATGAAATTTCGAACACCAAGGATGGAGTTTCACTTTATGATAAGGTTTGTGAACAGACTATCTAATTAGGTTTTCAATGCTGCTGCAAGGTCAGGCATATGTTAAGATTGACTGATAGGTTGACGGATTAATTGATGATATGCTGGTGTGCATAGATCTGCGTGCTGAAGTGGACAAGTTGAAGCAGCTTAACTCTGTGGCATCAGTTGATGATGCTGACGTGATATCACGAACTCAGCGTGAAGTCGCATGGCTGCGCCAGCAACTCACGATGAAGGAAGCCGAGATGGATAAAATGAAAAGGTCATTGTCATTGTCATAGTTACTGTGAAGGTGAAAGTAAATTTGGGTGTACTTGATATGGCATTGCTGTATTCAACATGAGTCAGATTCATGATCAGAAACACTTAACAACCTAACTACCATGTACTGCGACACCGCAGTGCATTATGAGCCGTCCATTGCTATCGTCATATATTGAATTGCTTGACCACACAAGCAAACAGTTGGGCCCATAGTGCAGCATGCAGACATACCACCATTCCAGTCTGTCGCACTAAGCCTTTACTGCCCAACTTTCATGTGCTACATTTTTTCTTACTTTGTAAGGGCAAGAGACTGAGTTGGCAAGTTGCTCACGATTGCTTGCAAGTGATCTGTAGTGAGATCTGAGCGGCAACTGAAGAGTTTTCAGTAATAATGTGTAGCTGTACCAGTAACAGTTAAGACATACATGTGTAGTACGTGATCTCATTTGTTCATCTCTTTCAGTGTTTTATTGCTTTTGGTTGAGCTTTATCAGAAGATCATCAAGCTTGTAAAAAGATGATAATTTAAAACACTCCCATCATGAAGTAGTGTCTTGTTGTGAATATGTTGCTTTCTGTAGTGAGTGGCTGCAGAAACTACAGAAATCTGAAGAAAACAAACTGGAAGAATCAAGATTGCTTGAGGTACATGTTTTTTTACAGTCACTTAAGTTATTATTATTGTGTTTTGTTGCTAGATACTGTAAAAGATAATACATAGATGCCAATCAAATGTACAAATACTGAAAGTTCTAGAAATTTTTATGAACTTGAAGTATTCTTAAAACTGTCACTATTTTAACACTTATAAATTTTTTGGGATTATTGTGATTCATAGGTACATGATACAGTCAAATGCACTTAATATCACATCGCTTAATATTGCAATCCGCTTATTGTCACATATATTTTTATCCCCAGCTAATCCTTGTAGTAATCAAGTGGCATTGACTCCGGTTATTGTCACTCTGCCTCTCGCTTAATGTCAACATGTTTCTAAGCCCGATGGCCTTAAATGCCCCGTTTAATATCACAAAGTAGACCAGTTGGTGGCGGGCACTTTGTACTAGGCACATGGGGCCCGGCAGGTGGTAGTCATCTGTGAATTGATGCAGGTCAGTTGGTCTACATGCACGGTGGGTGGCCTGTCTATTGCATTTGCTCAGCCACTGCAACCGTAGCAGCAGCAAACAAGCCAGTCATTGTGTGTGGGTCAGACTGATGACAGATATTTATAGCCACCTCACCTGCAGCTAGACAGCAGCCCTGCTCATTTCCGCTGCTGGCAGTCACTGAGACGGCTAAATGTAAATGTGTCGATCTTGATCTTACTGTAAAGATCAAAAATTATACAAGAAGTGGTCGCCAGCACTAAGCAAAAAATTGTTGCATCAAAATTTGGAATTATTCAGTCATTGTTTTTTTTGCAAAGAGTAAGGGCAATAGGCATCAGACCGCAAGGCCAAATTTCTGTATTAATGGACAGAGTATAGAGTATGTAGATGCATACGTTCACCTTGGCCATGTTATCTCAGCTGATCTTAATGATAAGGATGATGTTGAGAGATGTCGATCTGCTTTGGTTGACCAGATAAACAGTCAGTTGCTTTTTTGGCAAGCTTGATGCAGTTGTTAAGATGAGACTTCTCATATCTTATTGCTATTGCTTGTATGGTTTAGTGTTATGGAATCTGTTTAATTCTAATGTCGAGCAGGTCTGCAGCACTTGGAGGGCTAGTCTACTTAGGGTGTGGGGCTTGCCTCGGACAACTCATAGTATGTTACTGCCATTCTTGTCTTGTCAGCCCCCACTGTCTGATGCAATTGCCAAACATTTCGTGATGTATGTTCAGCGATGTCTGGCTAGTGATTCTGAAATTATAAAATGTGTTACACGCTATGGCCTATGGTTTGGTCGTATGGCTTCCCCTATGGGATGCAGCATTTAGTATTGCTGTAGTAAATACGGGTTTACTGTTGATGATATGCCTAAAGTGTCTGTTAAAGACTATATTCGAAGAGTCGATCCTGCTGTCATAGTTAGAGTATGTATGTTGCTGGAGCTGATTTTTATTCGAAATGGGTTATTTTATTTGAATCTGCCGCACTTTGATATTCAGTTTTTAATCTCTCAGTTGTGTATTATGTGATATATTTTTTTCTTTTTTTGTGTACCTTGTGTACGATGACATGATAAATATTATATTTTGATTCTTAACAGTGATTTCAGCTGTTATCTTAGTATTACTTCTGTTTGGACTACTACGACAATTTTGCAGCTCTCCCTAGTGCTCAGCCAAGTGTCTCGGATTCGTCCATTGGCTGACATTGTGCACTTTAAATATTCTGTTTGCTTACTTACAGCCATATTACCATCAGCTTAGAAGTTTTAGCTATCCCATTGATTGCTAGTCAAAAATGCCATATGTTGATAATAAATGGTGAATGTTTGGCATTGATTTCTTATAGTGAGACTTGTTTAGAGATGACCGTGGGAATGGGATTCCCAATGGAAATGGAAATTAATGATATAATTGGGAATGGGAATGGGAAACAACCCGTATGGAAATGGGAATAGCCCTTATTCCCATGGGAATTAATTCCCATCGGCGGATGCCGTGTCTGGCTTATGTTCTGGCTAGAAAAAGAAAGCTACTGTTTTTCGTCAAAGTCGAATATTATTCAGCATATATTTTTTTGTAGTTTGTGATGATCAGTAATGATGACTGTTGTGACAAGTTTTAAATTTAATGACAAGCAGAGCACACTAGCACAGTATGATATTCTGTGTTAGGCTTGAGTTTATGATGGGCCAAAAAGTGTTTATGCTGCAACAATGAAACGATTGCTTGGGAATCGGAATGGGAAGGAATGGGAAAAGCCTAGTGGGAATCTCATGGGAATGGGGATTGGTTACAAAATTGGGAATGGGAATGGGAAGAAATGGGAAACAACCTGCATGGGAAGGGGAGGTAATATTCCCATTCATCTTTAGACTTGTTGACTGCTCTGATGTTGACAGAAAGAAGGCGTGTCATTGCTGAAGTCGGATGGTCATCTGCATCCGAGACTGGTAAAGTTGGTAGAGAATCCACAGCTTTCGGAGACACTGGACTACGTCATTCGTGAAGGTCACCAGGTCGTTGGTCGCTGGACAATGGACGATACCACTCCAGACATTATGCTGCGTGGAGCCCTCATTGCTCCATCTCACTGGTCGGTAGCTGCTCGTTACGTTAAGACTTGTTCGCTAATTGTAATCACTGGATTAAGTGCTGTCTTTTTACTGCAGTAAGCTGCTGCTGGATTGCTCAAAATACTGTGAATTGTTATTGAATTTTGTGGAGGCATCGCATTGGACATGGCTGAAGGAGGAACTGTTAAGGTTGGTCAGGTTTTGTTTCACTCATTTTGTAGCATAATGATTGAGGGGTTGGGATTGTTTCAGGGGTTAACCTCATTGCTCTCAGATCTGGATCCTGGGTTCCGGATCTGGATTTAAGAATTTATAGAATAAATTTAATGGATTTGTTGTACTGGCCAGGTGGCAGCACTGTTCTTGGTGGAAGTGTGAGATTTCTGATCTGTTTTAGTTTTAAAAATAATGTAACGTTTGTGTAAGTCATCTTGCAAGCTAAATCTGTGTTAACTGAAAGGATGACCAACTGGTCGCAGAAGCTCGTAACCAAACTTTGCAATACAGGAAATGCATTGTAAAGCCCAAATTCCATTACGCCGACTTTGCGACTTTCACCGAAACTTTCTCACAGGGAAAGTCGCGGACACAAATCATGAAAGTCTGCGACACAAATCATGTCGCTGACTTTCATGATTTGTGTCGTGGACTATTTTGACTTGTGTCCGCAAAAAAGTCTGTAGACTTTGTCATTGACTTTCCCTGTGCATTGTAACGGACTAAATTCCATTAGAGCAACACAAATGGGTTTGTCGCGGACTTGTCATGGACTTTGTTGCCAACATCTCAAGAACATGTCAAGATGGTTTGTGTCCGCGACTTTCATGATCTGTGGGGAAGTTTCAGTGAAAGTCAGCATAATGGAATTTGGGCTTAACTTGTTATCACATATATGCATCAGTTTACAAGAGCAGCAGCAGTATTTAGACACGCTGTGGAAATGTTTTTCTGTATGTTAGTTTGTTATTTGTTGACCATGTGTGTGTATGCTTATTGTATAGTGAGCTGGAGTGCACTGGCAGCTGTGTGCTACTGACAGTTACTGATGGACAGTCTCAGACATTCGTCAATGGAACTGAAGTTACTGACTTCTGCCAGCTTCATCACGTCAGTTTTCTTTGTCATTAGTACACTTTTGTCACTCGGTTACAAGCATTGCTTTACTTCTTACATGCTGTTCGGTTGACCAGTAATGGTTGCATAACTTGTTGGTGTAATTGGCTTGGTTGATATAGCGTCAGACAACAGTTCATGAGTTTGTCAGTGACTCTGGGCAAGTTCTTCACCATGCAATGTCTAAAAACCAGGAATGAAATGGTTATAGCATTAACTAATTTTTAACTAATAATTATAGTCTGTCATTCATAATAATACCAAGCACATGCTTGCTGCCAGCTTAGACAAGACTTGGAAACGTAGATGAGCACGACACCTATAGCGGCAGAGATTTCGATTGCAAAGTTTCACCTACCAACACAACTTGAAGCAGGTTGGTGTTTGTTGCCGGATTATGTTGTTTATTTGTTGAAGTGATGTGTACTGAACTGACCAGGGTAGATGCTGCGTGCAGTGTAACGAAGTGTTTTTACGCTGCATTGTGATTGTGTTTAGGGTGACAGAGTTGTACTGGGAGATCACTATTTCAGGTGAGCCTGCCATTTGTCACTCATTTCACTTCCATATTATTTGTTATGTGAACATCTTAATAGCTCACAATATAGGTCTTATCTGTAAGCCTATCTGTCACTTACGTTCACTTAACTCAAAAATAAAAGCTTCAGAAAAACCCAGAATTTACTTGAATGTTCATTGTCCAATGTCCATTGATATCAGGTCAAGTGTAACTTGTGTACAAATTTTATTCTTAGTTAAAATGTCTGGGTTTGGGTTGGCATTACATTGCACAGCTGTAGATGGATGACCACACAGTCTGTCGACGTTGGAATAATGCATTTTTCTAGTCAAATTACTGTGTGTTGTATTATGTAGGTCATTTCTTTGGCAGCTACTTTGAAATGATCAAAACCACGTAAAGCAAAAGTTACGTAATGAAATGAATAGTTCTAACTATGTTGAAGAACTGAATTGTATTTATAGCTTAAGCCACATGTTATATTTTCACCTAGAGGATGTGATATAGTACAAATAGAGTGTATAACGATTAAAAAATTTGTAATCATTAACTTTTTGAAATTTAATGATTAATTGCATGATAAACTAGAAGGCGCTCGTGAGAGTGCATATCTCCGCCAAGTGAAGTGATTTAAACACTACTACATTAAAATGTAGAAGTTTTCACAGGAGGGCGTCACCGTTCCTGCCGGTTGTGTATGACGTCGAGAAAATGATGAGTCATCATGTACACACACGCAAACACACACACACAGAACGATGGACAGAATGACCAATCTCTTAATTTCCTCCAATGTTCACTACGTTCACCTTGGCGGAGATAATCATCAAGTTCTATGGTACTAGATAAGACCCCTAAGTGTTATTTACTGGCAAGACATAGCGTAAAATAAGTGTGTTTTGGTTGATTAATTATTTGATTGATAGTTCTATAAACTACTATGCCTGTGATATTTAAACACTGTTGGTGATGTATAACAGTTGTATATATACATGTATGCCATCTGGATGTGACAAGGTTCTGTAATCCACTGGAAACATCGGCACAAACCGAAGCTCAGCCGCTGAGAGATTTTGAGTTTGCTTGCCAAGAACTTGTGGCTGTGCAGAATGCCCGGTGCGTTTAGCTTGAATTGTTCGTTAATTAACTGACTGTTGCTGTCCTGTGCTATTTGTTATTGTTATACTTCAACGCAAAATACCTGCGTGTGATTGGTCCAAATCACGTCACGTGATGCTCACAAATATGCCATAGTCACCTTCTCAGCGACAACGCAGTGACATAGTGCCCTCCATGGAGGCACTATTGACAACAGTGCCCTCGCAGAGGGCACTATTTGATTGGCGGACGCCAGTCATGCCTCATTAACATTCGAGACGTCTGTGACCATATCGACGCCAAATTTATGTATTGTGGCTAAACAGTACGTCATACGTTATCAGCAGACAACCGTGTTTCCTTTATTTAAAGAGAGCGTAAAATACCACAAATTTTGCATAGACGCATTGAGGTATAACAAAACAGACTGGCAGACTGTTAATAATTTTTTTCCCTCAGTTCGTATGTGTTGCCCCCGATCTTCAATCTTGGGCAGCATAGTACGAACTTTAGGTCAGAAATTTTCAGTAATGACTTTGACACCAGTCACTATTTGTATAATATTTTAGGCAATATAAAAACAGATAGATAAAGAAGTTGCTGCAGAGAATCGTTAGGTCATCATATTTTAAGCATGATTAACTCCTCATCACATTGAGTTGACATGCTAATTAGCAAGTCATAATAATAATAAGCTGTGATGACAAGTAGTTTAATGTCTGTGAATTGAATATCGGCTTTTGGATTGTGTAGCAATAATTGGCAGTGATGAATTTAGTATATGGCTGTGGCTCAAGATGGTTGTGTTGGTCCAAAGGCCAGGGGCCCCAGCTGTACACTGCATTTTTTACATGAAACAGATAAACTCTTATACTGGCTGCCCAGCAGTAGCAGCATTGTTGTTTGCTGTTAGGCGGAATCATTTCTTGCAATTGATTACAGCTATACATTTCTCTATAACGTATCATCCATCACTCTTATGCATACTGTTTAAACTGTTTGACATATTTCAATGCCATTTGACAAGTACACTTGTGGGTGGGCTTCAAGAAACATTGTGTCAGTTGAGGGCACTGACCCTCTCGGGGAAAGGAAGACCTGGGGGTGAAACTATTAAAAATATACCATTTGTTTATATCTATGTCATGAAGTGATTTAAGGGTTTTAAGGCTCATTAATTGCCGTGTGTGTTGTTGCAAGGCTGGCTGTAACTGTGGAGCCAGAGAAGGTATGTTCACAAACTGAGATATAAAGTCTTTACCTGTTATTTGTTTTTTTTTCAATTTTTTTTTTGTGTTTTTGTTACTGTCTGTGATTAGTTATGACATGCACACATTTTTGGTTTGTGTTAATTTGTTAAGCTTATCCATTTCCAGTGCTGTAATGTTGTTGGTCAGGTTACTGAAATGGCTGCTTACAGCTCTCTTGAGAGCTTACTATGTCCAAACATTTGTGGACCTGGCTTGTATTGCAGTACAAGAAATTAGACCCAGTAGATAAAGATTAAAAGTTATTACTTTTGTTATTATATGGCCATCCTAACAAGCTGCATTATGCTTCTTGTCCATCTGTCCCATGCAGGCTTTTAACTTGCAAACAAAATGGCAGAAGAGCCATAATTGGTGAGAGTAACCAGTGACAGTTCTCAATTTTAAAAATTATGGTCAGGGTTGTGGTTGCGTGCGTTTGCATAATGTATATTTTCTAGTTTGTAATCTGCTGACAGTAATTTTTGCATTTGATGACTGACAATGGTGTTCGTTGTTTAGATACAGGATGATGAGTGGTCACCCAACTGTGGACTGACATTTCTAGCACGTTTGAAGGAAGAGTGTATGAGGAAGTCACAACACAGTGCTGTGAATAACAATGTTGCTGCTGCTGCAGCTGGCCATAGTCGTCATAGCGACCTCTATCAACTGATGCAAATGTTAGTGGAGGCAAACAGTATCAGCCAACAACTCAACAGACACACTGTAGGCCACTCACTGATGTTGCTTTCTCTTAAAATTATAGAATTCTTGCTTAATCTATTCAGTACTTGTTTTGAATCGTCGTCTCTTTGTTCGGTTAGACTTAATGCCTACCGCAGCAAGCTGACTTTTGGCTTTTGCCTGTGTATAAAGCGCATAGGTGTATTTGTATGTTTCTTGGCACTGGTAGTTGACACGTTTTTGAAAGCCTTATTCCTTTAACTATTTCTTATTTCTTGTAATTGTACTATTGCCAGCATTTGCATGGTACACTAACTGGGAGTGGGAGTTTTTAAATGACTTTCAAAACTTGGCTCTGTTTTAACATCTTATATGAGTTTTTTTTCATTTGCAGATTGTTTCTTGGGTTTAATTCATCGCATTTAAAGGTCCATGGACACCAAAATTAACTAATATATTTTATCCATTGTCCTAAAATTGCATAACGTTTTGAATTTTGACAGTAATATCATTGCCCAGCGTTTTGTCAACACGGAGAAATTTACCTTTAGAATCGACAATCTACGAAAATTATGTAGAAAACGTGCCACCATATTGGCATGTAGACGCCCTTGATGACGTCATCACACTAGCCAATAAACATCATGAATAATAATGGCCTAGTCTAGACTGATGAAGTTACTGGCTAGGCCATTAACCCTTTCGCCCCTGCATTCCCCTGCATCCAATGCCTGTACCCTGGACTCCCCAGCAAATTTTTGGAGATTGTTCAAGGTCACACAATGATATAAAAATCAGTATTTCCTGAAAGTTTCAAGTAAGTAGTACAAAAAACAAACAAAAAGCACACAAAAAACAAGTCATGTGCATGACTACATATTTCAAAATGTTCTGTAGTGTCTCTATGAAATCACTCATCTCCAGACGACACTCATTGTCTGTCGCTCATCTCCAGTATTCCTTTTTTGTGTGGTAGTCTCTAAAGCAACTATATTCTTCTCTCACACACAGAAACTCTTTGCACGCAGAGCACCACATCCGAGTTTTTGTCACATGGTGAGGGTTGTTACGAACATTTGGATTAGACAAACAGAATCTGTTGTGCTTTTCACGGCAAACACGGCATCGGTTATTGCCTGTCGCATCGGGTGCTCGCTCAGGAAAATGAACACCAACATCAGTCAGACGTGTTGTTTCCCTGGAATCGGTACGCCGTTGTGTGATGGCAACTGATGTAAACTCACCAATGAGACCAGTCACGCATTCCTGAAGAAACTTCGTGAACGTATAGGGCCGCCGACCAGAAAGCTTGTGTGGAACAAGATGACCATGTGCAAGATAGGCATTGTAACAAGTCCACATTATTATTTTCATCAACATGCGTCGTGGCCACCTATAATGTTTCCGCGGCTTGAACAGCTTTGACACCTGATCGTTGAGATCAACTCCTCCCATATATTTGTTGTATTCAACAACAAGTCTGGGACAAGTCACACTCACAATAGACCCATCTTTGTTCTTGCGATTCACCGATGTTGTAACAGTGGGGTCATGGAAAGTTGTCAGAAAGTAAATAGGTCGCTTGTCATACCACACAACTGCAGTCATATCATCAGAACAGAGGAATTTGTGTTGACCACGCTCAAGTTGCTTCTTGGTTGATATCAACTGTTTGGGAAAAAATTTGCGGTTGGTCTGTATCGTACCACAAGCCTGAATGCCACTCTGAGACAAGTGACTGTACAACAGCGGTGACGTATAAAAAACGATCAGTAAACACAACATGATTTTTGTGTTCAATTCCACGAAGCAAACGAACAACGACATTCCCTGTTGCTCCAAGTTCATCACGGAAGCATTCGTCAACCTTGCCTGTGTACACCTCTGCAGTATACAGGTATCCATTGATACTGTCAGTCAGTAAGAAAACTTTGATACCCCATTTTGTAGGCTTGTCTTTACAGTACTGTTTTATAAAAAGGTGACCTTTGAATGGCACCATTCCTTCATCCAGTGACAGCATGCGACCAGGGTAGTAATAAGACTGAAATTTTTCCAGAATGTGACTGATAGCTGGACAAACCTTGTATATCTTGTCTGATTTATTTATACCTGGATCCTCTTCATTTACCACATGAAAAAACTTCCAGATAGATAAAAAGCGATCTTTGGAGAAAACTGTCCGGTACCCTGGTGTATGTGTTAGTTTGCAAGAAGTACTGAAATAATCGGCATATCGTGGTTTTATAACCAAATGCTCCATTGACAGACGGACTACGAGAAAAGCTCGCATCTCGGAAACAGTAATGTCAGTCCACGAGCTTGCATAATAGTCATTAGGCTTCATTTCCTTAGTCTGTGCTGCCCTCTTGTTAGTGCGATCCACCATAAGCTGAATAATGTCACTGTCTAGAAACAGTTCCAAAAAATCAACTGATTCACTGTTATTGGTAAGATTAGCAGGTAAATTCCTGAAGCCGTAGGTCTCTGTAAAGTCAGCAGTTGGAACATTGACAGCAGAAGTCCATGTAAATTCTTCTGCAGGATCTGCATTAGAAGAACGTTTACAGCATGTGCCATTGGTATTCATAATTTTAGCAATAGGCCCCATGACAGAGGTTTCAGCAACATCACTGTCAATGACAGAACCGTCAGTAGCAAGACTTTCACTTTCACTTTCTGTGTCACTAGAAGGAAACTCAAAGTCACTGTCATCATTCAGTTCAATGTCAGAATCTTGTGCATTCATTAGCATTGCAGCTACTTAATCAGAAGTTTTTCTACGTTTATTCAAAGCCATACTATAAAAAACCACAAAATAACACTACAACTCCGATTCTTGCGACATCAACAACAACACAACAACATACAAATATAATGCGGTAATGACCAAAAAATATTTATTTATTGGGTATTTTTTGAGGCTAACCGGGGATTAGGCAAAAATCACTTATGCAGCATATGCGGCCTCCCGGGGATATCACAAAGACTGCAAAACCGCAAAAGAGACTTCCCGGGAATATGTCATTTTAGATAAAGCCACTTTTGAGGCTTCTCATGTTCAAAGGGTTAATATTCATGATGTCTCTAGGCTAGACTCATGACGTCATCGGGGGAACTGGTAAACTAGAATTTTTCACCTAACGTAAATGTATTGCCGCATGTTGTTTGAAATTGCACATTAATTTTGGATATTTATGAAGCTAATATCAACATATTATATATGCGAGGTTAGATGTCTTAATTTAAATCTACATAAATTGCGCGAGTGAGTTCGACCGTGGCCATGGAACTTTAAAGACATTCTGACGGTACTTGGTTGAATATATCGTGGTTGTCCTGATGGCAGAAATTCTCTCAGGAGGTGATCAACACGGACACTACGGGTCGCAGCGTGAAACTGGAGACTGTTGTCAGAGTACATAGAACTGAACTGGGCGTGAGCACGGTTTGGACATTAGACAGATTCCGTGACAAGCTGGCCGTAATGAGACAGCTGTACGAGAAATCTCAGGACACTTCTGAAGATGCCGACTCTGATGCTGCGGATGCTGTATTTAATGATCCTAACGATGCTTGGGTGGCAGATTCACCGTCATCATCATCATTGTCTCAGTCTCCCCAGCTGCTCTCTCCACATCTGTATGTCTTGTTTTTTATAGCTTCTGATCCCATACGGAGCTGAAATTTGTCAAACATTTTGAGTTTATTTCGTGAAAGTTGTCTCGTTGTGTCTCTGTCTCTGTTTTCCTGTTTGTCGTTGTCACTGCAGTCTATTTTCTTCCATTAGTACGATGTTTCTTAGTTGCTGAAAGTGAAGTAGAATTCTTCCCAAGCCACGTGGCTCGCACAGCTGTGCTGCTATGTTTGTGCTGTCAACGTGAAGGTAATAGGGCCTTTGTCTCTGGTTGTTTATTTGCAGTATTTTGACAGTTTTTAATTATTTTATTTTTGCACTGTTTCTGTGACACTAAATTATTGTTCTTTTAAAGCATCGCTGGCTGCCCACTGTGTTCATCTTCCAGCAGGACGGTGCGCCAGGCATACACAGTGCATTGCGCATCGAACACACTATGGGCCAACTGTCCAGATTTCATCATAAAAGACCAGTGACCTTCAAATTTGCCGAATATAAACCCAACGGACTATCACGTGTGGGGTGCAATGTTGGAGGCTTACCGCAAGCTTAAAACAAAGCAGAAAACAATCGCTGAACTCAAGGAATTGCTTCAGGTTATCTGGGGCAACCTACCACAAATACCGATCGACAAGACGATGAAAAACTTCTCAAATTAAGCAACTGAAGGCTTGTGTTGGAACTTTAGGCTGGCAGTGGACACTTCACACATTTGCAGTGACAATGGAATTCTAACATCTGATCATTAGTTATCTGTGTTGTTTCAACGATGTTATTGAATTGGTATTGTGGCTTGAACATTTTTTTGATGCTGAAAAATCGGTAGGTGGTCATGTTAAAAAGTCTATAACTTTGTCGTTTTTTAGCAGAATTACATTTTACTTGGCAGTTGGATGTAGAAGGTTGTAGTAAATAAATGTGTAAAATTTCAAATTAAAATTCTAATCGGTTGCTGAGAAAACAGCGAAAAAATTTAGGGGGCTACTTTTTTGCCACACCCTATAGTGTTCTATCGTTACACCATCATGCCAGATACAATGCGTAATGCAGGTGAATAGTGTTTAGAGCAGTTTTTGCCGGTATTCATTCATATTGGTGCGTAATTAAGTGTACATTTAGACTTAACAGAAATGTGTCGCTATCATTTGAAGTTTTATCGGTGCTGGCAATGTTGATGCTGATGATGTCTGTGGCTGCTGTGTATGCAGATTGAAAGGTCTTCATCGACAGAGTGTTACTGGCTTCATGAATGACACGTCGTTTTTTTCGCAGTCTTTACTTGACGGTATGTCCACTTCATTCTGTCTGTCAATTTGTAACTTTTGTCAGTACCAGTTATGCTGTTCACGGTTTGCTTATTTTCACTAAACATGGTTTAAACTGCATTTTCAACCGGTCTGGCAAACACCGGTTTCTGTCAAAGTAAATTTTGATGTTAGCTCGTAACAGTTCACTTTTATTAGCTAAACCAATATATTGTAGGTGCCAAGAAAAAGATTACTCAATTAATAAAATGCACCAAAACACCAGTCTGTCATCTTTACTGATTTAACAATCAGTTTTTATGCTTATACAGTTTAAACCATTTTCAGCAGAAACATATCAACTCTGCAATTAAGTGACTGTAGCAGTCGGTGTAAATATGAATTCACCAGTGTTCAGCCCATCAATCTCACTACTACAATTAACTCAATCTATTCTCTACAGCTTTACGTCGTCAAAGTATGATATTAGTAACTGCCTAAGATTATGATATACCAAGTATTCAATTTCTTTTTGTTTTTTTTATATAATTCAGTGTGCAGTGTAATTCAGTGTAAATTTTGCTTCTGTTTGTTTGAATACTTGGCAGCCTGGTTTTTGCGGGTTTCAAAACCAAGTTTTTGTTGGTTTAAACCACTGGCATGGCAGAAAACCATCACATGTTATTGCTAAATCTGGCGTATTGTGACAAATGATATAGTACAGTGATCTGTCAGTCTGAAGCACTTGTGCACTGCTAAAGCCATGGGATGGAATTAGATGTTATTTGTTTCATGAGGCTTATCAATAGGGCCTGTGGTTTTCTGCGGGCCATGGAATTTCGAGCCGAGCCGTGGAATTCTGGTATTTCTGTGGAATTTCGTGGAATTTTGCAGAAGTTGAAAATTCACCGACGATTAGTACAATTTTTGACTTGCTGACGTATTTTTATTGCGAAAAATCAAACTGAACTGCCAAAAGCTGTCAGCCCTAAAAGAACTTACAAATTTCTGTATCTTTGTAAAATTTCTATATTATCGTAAATAGATGCAACACAACTTGATAGATTGCACTTTTAAACAAAATAAAGATACATAATCTTCTTTGTACGTTGCTAGCATAACTCAGCACAATGTCACTATGCCAACCGGCCCTTCAGAAACTAAAGTTTTTGAACAGCATAGAGCTCAGTTTACTTACAGATGGAAGGTGGTAGTGAGCTGGCGGAATTTGTAATTAAATGCGGTACCTGATGAGGGTAATTCATTGCGTGATTAACACAATAGAAAAAATAATTTGTTGAAAAGCTCTTAACAGGTTAATGCTTTGGTAACGATGTTATTTATCTGCCAGATTTGGCTGACCTGGACCGCAGTGTTGCGGGTGTCGGTGGGGGTGACAACCTGCCAACAGTCCAAGAAGATGACACTAATGATGTCATCGACGTCTGTTCTGAGCTCATTCGCTTGGCCGCTAACAAAGCTAAAGGTTTCCATACATTTTTTTGCTTTGTTATTGTTTACTGTAATGTCTATATTACCATATGTTTGTGTAATTATTGTCTAAGAATGAGGTGTAAGTATTGTGTAGAGCTGAGGTGTAACAGTTTCAGTAAAAACGGCTTCTTTAATGCTATATTACTGGAGCTTTATGAAGTGTCAGGATGTTAAAACACTTGAGACATTTCCTATCTTGAAGTCTGTTTTACATTGCTGTCAGTGTTACTCACTGTTTTCATGCAGCATCTCAAAACTGTTGTCTTTAAAATTATGTTTTATCCCTCATATTTGTTTGACACTACTCACCTCGTCCTAGAAATAATGGTGTTGAGGTTGTTAGTCTTGTTGACACTGTTGTTATTGTTTGTGTTTTTGTAGGCAGTCAGAAGGACAGTTATGTTGAGATTATCTTAGCCTGTTGTCAGCACATCAAAGCCGAGATTGTGGACTTGCAACAACAGTCACAGCGTTAGTACTGTTAGTGTACTGTTGAGGTTATAATTGTGACATGATGACAAGTGTTGTCGGATTGTGCAGGCATCAACAGAGGCCATCAGAATTATTGTGATAATAAAGACGGCCGTGTTTTATGGACTGCTTTTTGGTTAAAATAAGGTGTTATGCTGATTAGACTGTAGTGAATGATGTAAATGGCATATTACTACATATGCATTATTGTATGGCAGACATATTTTTTCTCAGACTCTGTAATGGCAAGTCCACCCTGAGTTCTAACAGGCATAGGTGTTCAACTATCTTTCAAGAATTTTCAGCCAAGCTTGTTCGGTTCTTACACCACTTTGAGCACATGGCTCAGTCTGCAGTATAGTACTCAGTTATTCTATTGGCTATAGTGTTGTTTCTGATATTAACATAGGCTTGGTGGCTCAGCAGTTAGGGTGTTGGATACGAGACTGAAAGGTCCATGGTCCAATTCCCAGCTGGTGCACTGCCGGGTAACAACTTTGGGCAAGTTGTTCACACTTACGTGCCTGTGTAGGTGCAAGAGGTCTTGTGGTTAGTGTCGACTCGTAACTTTCAGGTTGCGGTTTGATTTTCACTGCTGGTCATTTGCAGTCTCAGCCCTATGGGCGTTTTCTTGCTTTCAGTTTTTAGAATGGCTTTGTTTGTCGGTGATGCGGTGTTAAACTTTGCAGAGAAGTTTGTGGAAATCCTAATTTAAAAATACAGGACATGTCTAGCAGAAATGTAGATATGGCTTTATAATTGTATGATGCGTCAATGTAATTATGTTGTTGTCGCAGCTAACTTCAGCAAGACATCGTCCTGCAAGTGCACTTGTGTACGTATCATGGCCTGGTACAGTGAGTTGTCAGCAGCTGTTCGTCATTGGTCAGACTCCGAGTCGTTATCGTCCAATCACGTCGTTGCTGACATGTTTGATTCCGCTAGTGGAATTGTGGCTGCTATTGGAAGCAAACTGTTACTGTTCAATCAGGTATGACCACGTATACTGCGTGTGCTAGGAAAAGTCGAGGAGCAGTGATCAGGAAAAATTTTGGAATGTAGTTTAGTGTTGTCCATTTAGCATAATTGTCGGTAATTATTGTTCATGATTGGTAGTTTGGCATAGTTGGTGATGCAGTGGTCTGTGCCATTCCAAGTATGGACAGGTGAACCAACAAATCATCCAGATCAACTTGGTTTAACTATTGATAAGATGGTAAAATGTGTATCAGCAATGAAGTTGAGTGTAAATATCGCTACCCACATGTAAAGGCAGATCTATGGCTCAAGGTGATTTAGCACCGTGGTCTCACATTATAGTTTGTGTCTAGAGCTTGTGAGGGACCAAACCAGTGTTGTTATGAAGTTGGGCTGTCTGACGAGCATATGACAATGGCCATGCAGTCATCACCCCTTGTCCTCCAGTAGGCAGCATTCTGACATTGATGACTGTCTGCATGGAGCTTAAGAGGGAAGATTATTTGAACTGCCGTTATTGTTAGTTACATATGCAGTGCACACTTTGGATTGGCAGTTCTTACAATTTTAGGTTTAGGTTGTTTGTAGGTTTTGTGTCGCATAAAGGTTAAACTTTTTGTTTTGTTATTTTTGTTTTTATTCTTGTTTTGTTGTTTGTACATGCATTCTGCCTGGAAAGGCCTTCCTTGAAATGACCTATACTATGTCAGTCAGGACGTAAAACCCTACTCACTCACTCATCAGATGAATTGGGTGAACTGTCAGAATGGCTGTGCAATGATGATAGCATCATGACTGTACTGGTATTGTTATTAGCATTGTGACAAAGTTTTTTTTGTTTGTCCATTTCTCTGTTACCACAATAACTCATCAACTGCTACATTGAGCTTAAATTTTGTACTAACCTTGTCAACCTCTAGAACCTTATTTAATTTTAAGGTCAAAGGTCAAGGTCACAGGACTAGATTTTTTTTGACACTTTACCATTGTGAGATAAGACCATGATGCTAATTGCTGCTACTGAGCTGTCTCTATTGGCTGATGCTCACGTAATTCCTATAAATATCGCAGCATGTCACATCGGCTACTGCAGACAGCTTTAGCCTTGTGCAGGGCTTGACAGTTTAGTCGTTATTGTTAATTTCCTGGAGGCATCTAAGGCTGGTGCACACCTGATGCTGTGATGCACTGTTTGGTCTGTGTAGGGATCTGCTCAGGATCTGGTTGCATTGATTGATGAGTCGTGTACTGCTATAAACAGCAATCTGTCGTCACTGTGTGAACTCACTGGCAAGCTGTCCATCTGCCTTGGTGTCATCATAAAACAAGATACTACACGCCTCAGCAGCCATGTAATAGTCACATGTATCGTCTAGAAAAAACATTGGTTTAAGGTGACATAGTTTGCGGCCATCCGCCTGGAGTTGTGCATCTTTAAGCATAACCATAATATGCTGATGATCAGAGTGGAACTTATGTGACTTGTGTATGTTTAGAGCTGAAAATTGGCATGCCACTTTCACTGCTCTGCAGAACATTCTCACAAACTGTGGATGGTTTGTATTTTTGTTTTAGAGTTGGAAGCTTGTATAGGGCAGACAGATACATGGGAAAGACCTATAATGTAGCCTATATTGTTATACTGTACTTTTGCATGTTATGACCACAACTAACATGACTTGGGTTTCTTCAAGTTTGAATACTGAGATGGATGCGCGTTGAAAAATAGTTTTGTTAGATTGTTGCCATGTCTAATGAAGCAGTTTATCTGCTGGTCTGGGTGTGTGTGTCCGTCAGTCATCTGATGCGGGTCTGACCAGTGATTTTATGTCTGGCTCTGACAAGTGTCTTGGTGAGCTGTTATACTCAACGCTACAGACTGTGGAAGACTGTGAGATTCGAGTTGTTGACTGCACTGAAGATATGCTCACTGCTCGTCAGATACGCTCTCCAGTCCATCGACTCCTCTCTCCTATGAAGGTTCTCTGGCTGTCTTTTCATCTGTCTGTACCACTGTTTGTCTCTTTGTCTGTCTCTCAGCTTGTCCATCAATTTCTGTGTCTGTCTGGTCGCTTACAGTATTTTTTCTTCCATTTGTGCGACGTGTCTTGGCTGCTGAAAATGAAGTAGAATTCTTCTCAAGCCACGTGGCAGGGCCATACACCAGCATACACTGGATTTTCTCTCTTACTCTGTTGCTTGGCATTATTGGTTTCACTTTCTGTCTTATTTTTTTATCTGTTCATTTCCTGGTTTTCATCCTTCTTCATGAAAAAAATTAACATGAAGTCTTTTTCCTTGGTAAACCGGTGTGTGATAACAGCAGTGGTGTTTGTGGTTGCTGGTATGTCCAGGCCAGCGACTGCAACGATGAGATTCTGAAACGTGTTCAAATGTCAGTCTCATCAGCAAGACTTCTCATTCACAAGCTACAGACATGGCATGTCAGTACCGTGCATTGTTTCAATAATACCTTCCAGCTACAGTTCTGTTTCGAATATCGGTCGTGTTTTGCAATGTTTCAACATACTATTGGTTTTCTGCCTTGGCCGTTGCAGTTTTTACACCAAGCTCACTGAATTGCTGTAAATATTAGCATTCCAGTATAGGTCCAGTTCGTTATTAGTGTTCATCTCTAGATGCACTGGGGTTGGGATTTATAATTACAAAAATTTTAATTTCTAGAAAGTAAATTTTGTTATGCATTGTGATGCATTCTGATATAGCCTATGTTGGTGATTGGCAATGATATGTCAGTTTAACAAACTGGAGTGAAAATTGGGACTTCACAAAGTTTGCTTTTCTCTGTGGACTTTGGGTGTAGAAGTTGAATACCAAAGTTCTCATCAGCAAGTGACTCAAAAGAATCAACAAGCTTATTTGATAGTTTGTATGGTGTTTTGGTGCTTGATACAGTTAAGAAATTAATTTATACCACTTAATCAAGTTATGTCTGATATTTTTTTGTATTTAGTGCTGAGCGTATGTGATTATTATGTAGGCTGGACAGGACAGCACTGCTAGCCAGGATGTTTTAGCAGAAGGTGAAAGTGAAAGTACCATGACATTGGGAATTTCCTCATCATACAGTAGCTCTGTGGCTCTGTATGAGGCTGTTACTGTGCTGGCTCAATGTGTTACTCAGATGACTTCTGCTGCTCAGAATATCTCTAAGGGTATGTTGTCTTGATCTTACTAACACTGTGTACTGATGAAATGTTGTAAACAGTTACCATATGTCTTGAAGCAGAGATTAATCGACTTCTGACTGTTTCTGATTAATTACGCATTACATCAGTATATTGATAGCTCCAGACAGTTTTTATTTTATTTTGACATTTTGTTGCTTTACTATGTCATTTTCTGATTCAGTAAAGTTTGTGACAGCATAATGATGAATAAGTAAAATTGATACCTGTAGGTGTCTATAGTTCTTCCTATCTTGGAGCTACAGAGCCTCACCTGCCATATGATATCACAAGTTATGCAATGGGCACTGGACAGATAGTGTGGCTTGGTAGTCTAGTGGTAGTGTGTTGGCTAGGGGATCACGAGGTTGCTGGTTCGACTTCTACCTGGTGCAGTATCAGGTAGCAACCTTGGGCAAGTTTTTTTACACACACATGCCTCCGTTCACCAAGCAGTATAATTTGGTATTGGTGGTCAAAGGGCAGTGACGCTCTGGCTATGAAGATAACCGTAGGTCTAGAGTCGCACTTGCCATGCGTCACGGACTCAGTGTTCTATTCACCTATGACCTCAACTGCCGTAGAAAGGGCGATGAACACCTCGCCTAGCCCCTTGGGGGATGGCATCTTTATTTTTAGTGGACAGGTAAAAAAGATTAAATTGTTGATAGTCATGAGCGCTATCTCACAGCTCTGTGATCGATTCGAGCGGTTCTCATCTCTGTTTCCAAGGCCCTGAGCAGCAGTGAGTGCCCATCGTATGGGATCACACAGTACTACCTTCCACCTGACACAGTTGGACGTGTTCCTGCCTTATATATTGGAGGAGGGCCAGACCTCTGCCCATACTGCCAGAACTTTCCTGGTGGTGAAAAATTATACTGCTTAGGCACTTGTGTGAACAACTTGCCCAAGGTCTTTCCCTGGCAGTGCACCCAGCTGGAATCGAACCAGGAACTTCAGGGTCAGTAGTCACTCACTCACTCACTCACCAAGCCAATGCGGATGGCCGCATACAAGTCGAGGTGACATCTCAGCTTAGTGTGACTGGCATGGTGTATAGGTTGTAATGCTGCAGCTGAGATGAGGCTCATCTCATCGGCATGTGACAGCATACAGACAGCGGCTGTGAACGTCCGTGCAGCGCAGCGTGACTGCCGTGCATCAGTCTATGAGTCCGCCAGCAGTACGTCTACCACCAGATTGTCAGATCAGCTCGGTGAAGCCGTGGAACTGGCTATCAATGAACTACTGTCTGCTGCTCGTCACCTGTGCACCGCTGTCAATACTGATCTACCATAAACCACTGATGTGTTCTACATCAGATCTGCGCAAGCTTGCAGTGTGCACCGGTTTGTACACTGTGTCTCAAAAATACATCCTCGACATTTTTGATTGTAACTTCAAAAGAAGTTGTCAGATTCTAATAATTTTTGGTGTGAATATTTCCGACACAACTTGCCATCAAATGACCGTTTAGCTTCTCATCTCACCGAATGTTTGTTTCTGCACTACCAAGGGAATGCAGACCAAGTGAATTATGCCTTGAAATATGCAACAATGTGAAAAATACATCTTTGACATTGTCGATCATAACTTGAAGAAACAAAAACAGATTTCAATCATTTTTTGTCTAAGTATTTCGGTCTCCACTGGCTATTGAATGGTTGTTTAAGTTCCCACCTCACTGAACTTCTGTTTTTGCACTACCTGGGGAAAATCAACCAAGAAAATCATGTGTTGAAATGAATGAAAAACTTCGATAAATTTTATCAATCCAGATCTCTGGCCCCCAACAGCCAGCTGATTACAATGTTTGACTGTCATAATGCAATGTTTCTATCAGATGATGTGCAGAAATGTTTATGAATTCAAGAAGTGACTGGTGAAGTCTGTAATAGTCTGAAGCAGAGCATTGTCGATACTGCTGTCAATAAATGGGGAAAACATCTCCATGCCTGTGTTCACACAATGCACCCATATTTCAAGCAATTTTGCTGTAGGCAGTTGAAAACGAAACACTTGGCTGAAATGTCAGTCAAAGTATCAAGAAAGTTGTGCATCATTTAGATTAAGCAATAGTACTGTATTGGGTAAAAAAGCAATATTTTGTTGGTTCTGTTTTCTCAAGGTAGTGCACAAACAGACTTTGGGTGAGGTGGGAAATTAAATGTCTGTTTAATGGCAAGTTGTTTCAGGAATATTCATACCAAAAGTTATTGAAATCTGAGAATCTTTCTTCAAGTTACAATCGAAAATGTTTGGGATGTTTTTTTTTGAGACACAGTGTAGTGTTCTTTTCTGCTTGTTATTAACGATGCTCTGCTGAGGATCGACTTGTGCTGTTTTCACTTTGTCGTTTTTTAAACTGAGCATTGGCTTACATGCATCAAACTGATATTGTACAAAAAACGATCAGTCATCCATTTCATTTTAAAATGCCTTTTTGGGCATTTGATATCTTACAGAAAAATGATCATATGATCATCTCTTTAGTTAAAATATGCGTTTGAGAATACTAGAGAGTTTGAAGATGGTGATGACCTCTGAGTATGTGCTTGGCTAATTTCACTTAGGGCACGTTGCACCAACGTCGTTCAACTTTGAATCCGGGTCAAATCTGAGTTTGAACCTAATTCAGTTGTAAATTGCATTGCACCAAAGCGGTTCAAGCGTTGATCTCTGTTCAATTCTGAACTGCCATCTGGCCACCGATCAGAAAATTGTCCAATTCGAATCTTATCCTGTCCATAAAACTTCTTCGTATCGAATTATAAGACTTTTAATGCAATTATACTGATGATCTGGATATGTTAGATTTCTACTGTATTTGTTTTATGTTCTCTTTGTGCTTGATAAATTAACAAATAGATGAATAAAACGCATTTTTCGGTGGCGATATCTTGCTGCTACAGTAAACATACGATTGAACCCTAACCACAGCAAAAAAAACTCATTTGTATTGATTCATAAGACGTTAAATTCAATTATACTTGTGATCTAGATATATTACATTTGTGCTATATTTGTTTTCTGTGGTGTTTTGCTGGATAAATTAATTAATGGATAAATAAAAGCCATTCAAGAGTGCCAATGGTCGTTGCTATGTCGTACCTACAGTAAACATATTATCTTGACAATGGACGTAGAATAATTACCGAATATCTATTGGAACCAAGTCTGTGATTGGAACGCATATCTTTGGAACTTTATCAATGCAACTGTTGATGCGAAAATCGTGTAGTAACTTCAGGGAAACTTAAAATTCGAACAAATTACGTCCAATCTGTACTGGACCGTTTCGTAAGCATTGCGTGTGACTGTGACGTCATTGTAGTTAGCCCGTAGGCCGAGTGTGGTTGACCAATCAGCTTCGTCCATGGTATAACCATGGCCGTTCAACTGAACGGGATCAGCTGATCCGTGTTCAACTTGGTGCAACGTAATTCAGCGTGAACTTGGTTCAACTTTTGATCTAGGTTCAGCTGAACCGAGATCACGAACGACGTTGGTGCAACGCGCCCTTAGCCTGTTGATTTTTTGGTGCAGCGCAGACCGTTGTTGCTCAAGCGATTACTGAAGTGTTTGACTGCATTGCTGTTGCACACAATCATTAGGCCTGTTGTTATGCATTTTTTTTATATTTTTGTTCATATTTTTGTTGGTTCCCATATATGTTAGCATCAAGTGTGGAAAACTGAGAAAATATGAAACATGAAATTTGCTGCATGATTTACAGCTGCTACTTTAAAGAAACTGAATTTGATTTCAGGAATTTTGTTTTATGTTGACGAGTACCATTGCTGCTATGCAGTGGTTTTTGTTGAATACTTTTGGCAGTGTTATTAAGCACATCAAGACAGCTGTGAAAGTCAACAGCAAGGTGAAATATAATGAAATTTCGAAAACAATTTGTTTTTTCATTTAATTGATAATTTTGATTAATTTCATAGTGCAATAAGTTTAATATGACAGTTTAATATGACATTAATATGACAGCAGTGGTAATTGTACTTGTTCACTTGAGAATAGCATGTTGCATAGATGTGTGACAATCAGAGTGCGCCATAAGGATGAATTCGCTGTCACCTTTTTTCTAATCTGGTCTACCGCTAAGTTTTTCAGATATTGAACTTTAATGCTTGTAGAGATTGTTAGTGTATATATTTTTTTATCATGTTCAGGTTGTGGGTTTTCCAGTTTTTCTTGTTTCAGTTTGTGTATAATTGTACATTTCTGTATCATACTGTAAGCTTACTTTAATTATTGCAGTTTAGTCACAACTCTGAAGCATGTATTTCTGATCATGTTGAATGATATTGATGAATGGATTTTGTATTCTAAAATGATAATATTCAGACAAGTATGGTTCACAGCTCTCCGCGGAAAATTTTGCCAAATTCCATGGGCCAGTTTGCAAAATTCACTGTGGCCATACATTTTTGAGTAAACTGAGGTCTGTCCTGTTAAGAAACTTCAGTTATTGAAGGTCGGCATTGTGCTTGGTTATGCATACGAAGGAAGTTGTTAATCTTTTTTTTTCACAAGTGCAATCTGTCAAGTCGCATTGGTTTAATGCTGTTAATGGAGCCAGCTATCTGACTCATGTGGATTGTATGCTAGCTTAAATGCAGTTAATCCTTGCTGGTTCAAAGCACTGCACAGGTCTTTATGTTGCATGCTTGAAGAACAAAATGATTTTGTACGAGGAATGGAAACAATATTGCAAAATTGTTGTGTACTTGAGAAGTTTTATGGATGTATACTGTGGTACAGAATGACTTGTTTGGAGGATAAGAAGAAATATTATTAGAACTGCCATTATTTTTTGTTGCATATGCACGCTTATAATGTAGAGTTCTAATAATCTTTCGTTAGAATATAAGGCCAGAGCAGTGATTTTCAACCGGGATTCTGCGGAACCCAAGGGTTCCACAAGCATCTCCAAGGGTTCTGCAGCTGGCCAGTAAAAAATAACGTCATGCGAAATCACATTAGACAGTGTTGTAGAAATACTCAGCATCAAATTCTTTGCTCGAAATTGCGTTTTTGTGCATCTATTTTTGCATAGACCTACTGTGTTAAGTCATTTTTGTTGTTAGTAATCTTGGTATATTTGCATTGTAGACCTACCGGTATATTGAAATGTACATTTTGGGGCATAAAAACACACCAAAATTTTTTTATCATAACTTGAAGAAAAGTGATCAAATTTTAATAAGTTTTGGTACGAATATTCCTGATACAACTGGCCATCAAATGACTGTTTAATTTCCCACCTCACCCATTGTCTGTTTCTGCACTACCTGGGGAAAGAAAACGAACAAAATACTGCATTTTGACCACTTTGGTATTACTGATTAATCAAAACAACACACATTTTGTCCATAATTTCATCAGTGTAGACCTCGTATGCATGACATTACTCGGCTCCGAGGATTATTGCATTATCGGAAATGAAGATGAAGAAAAGAAGAACGTATTGATTAGGGTTATGGTTACGAAATTGACCATTTACTTAGTTAATTTAATTCCTTATAAACTCTGCTAAGAAAAAATTTTAAAACCACGCCCGAGGGCATCCACGTGATGATTTTTGGGGTTGGTGGCGGGGGCTAAGCGGCAGTCAGTTGACGACCACCTCGCCCGACGCCCGTCGTGTTTGGTTAAATACAATACTGCTCCCTACTAATGTGGTCAAATTTCATATCGTAATTTGTCATTTTTGTCTACTTTGTTTTCTTCATGAGGGTTTTGCCCTGCTAGGGAAATGAGTCCGTATATAGACACCCTGTAGCTTCAACCTCATCTACGTCGCTGGACTCATAGATCTATTAGTTATTACTATTAACTTAAGCTGGACGTCTTGCACCGTTTCTGACATACATTATTGGTTGAAAATGGCAAATTTTCTCTACCACCCTCTCATTATACTCTCAGCCATGATGATTCCTTTTGAATTTCTGGAAGAGCTTTCGGATCAGGAAACTAAGAGACTTTCGTGAATGTTTCATGATCCTACCTTGCACCGTTTTGATAGAGTTGCAGAGTTTGACGTACGGTCAGTTACGGACCGACAGACGCCTCGACGACAACTAAGACGCGCTACAGTAATACGCGCTGTCGCGCATAATAATATGTATTGTATGCTATTTCAAAACTATGGCATTTTTGCGCTCGTTTGGCGCGATATTAATCTGCACTTAATATTTTCAGTGAAAATTAGTTAGCAACCGTGCGTGAATGTTTGTTGTTTTTTGGCTGGAATTTCTAATGTAAATGTGATAGTTCGCCAGTAGGAAGCAGCGTTATACAATACGAGTAATGTAAGTTTAATTTTGAAACTAGTCATGCTGGGTAGTGGCAACTTTACAGTGTTTATATCGGCCTAACGATTCGCCGCGGCTGAACGCAACTCTGTATGGGTTCACATAGCCGACGGTGACAGCAGACAATAGCAATGATACTGAGTAAGACGCTGTGTGCCATGGCTAGGGTTCACAATACTTCAAGTACAAAGTTGTGCAAATGTCACAATGTTACTATGTCAAATTTGAAAAGACAGTCAATTTGACTTCTCCTTTTCATGTCCATATGGTGACTGGAACTTTCGTCCCTTGGAACTTTCGTTCTCCGGAATGAAAGTTTCACTTATGGAACTTTCGTCCCCTGGAATTTTCGTTTCCGATAGAGCTGTCAAGGCGTTAATTTCTTTAATGCATTAACGTAGTGCGTTAATTTTTTTAATGCATTAATTAACGCGTAAATTAACGCACCCAGTCCTGTCGAGATGGAGTGTAGGAGGTAAATTACCCATGGCCCGAGACGTTTATGAGACCTGCCTGCAGAATATAGAAAGTTAGAAAAATGAAAAAAAGTTTAAAAACACATGCAATTTTTATTTTTTAAACGTATTTAGACTATTTACTATTTAACTATTACAGTATTTTTATTTTGTATATCATCTCTTGTCCCTCATAGAGTCCATCATTTTGTGATGGACTCTATTGGGTTACGGTTACGCGAATTGCTTGCTTACTGTCTTTTGTCAGAACGAGCGTGCGACGTCATTTGACGACATCGCACACACGTCCTCCTCACGTTTTCAATGGACGTCGCCGCACGACCTCCGTTTATGCTACTTTGCTTAAACTCATTTGTTTTACATGTATAATTGCTGTGACGTAATCCTTGTATACAAGGATTACGCATGTGTGTTAATTTTTTTAACGCGCGTTAATTTTTTTAACGCGCGTTAATTTATTAATGCATTAACGCGTTAATCAACGCGTCAACTGTGACAGCTCTAGTTTCCGAGAATTTCGTTCCTAACGTTGAAATTCGCATGGAACTTTCGTCTCCAAAAGATGCCAAATTCTCGGGTACGACAGTTCCATGAATCGCTATATGATATGGATTTGGGTCCGCTATTTCGAAGGTCTGCTGTTCTGAAAGTCTACTATTGCAACTAACCCTAATCCTAATCAACCAGAAGAACATCAAATATGTGATGAAACAGACTGCGTCAGAAAATACAAACATTTTCCAAAGAAGACAAGTTTAGGTCCGGATGGAATAAGCTTACCCTACGAAGCATTTATGTATGCAGGAAAAGATTTAATAGAGTCAACGCAGAGGATGTTTAATATAATCTGGCAGATGGAAGAGATTCCGGATTAGTGGAAAAGATCTGATATTAAAGTGACATATAAAAATAAAGGGTCCAAAGAAGATCTTGCAAACTACAGAGGCATATTTCTGAGTAAGTAAGTAAGTAAGTAAGTAAAGTGTAAATTTATATGGCGCATACTCAAAAAGATCTCTAATGTGCTTTATACATTTTGTCATCAATATTTCGCAAAATGTATGTCTTCAGCTGACGTTTGAAAGTAGCGAAACTCAGTTCTGGGTCACGAAGACTGTCTGGCAGCGAATTCCAAGTCGACGGGCCCGCCACATAAAAGCGCCGACGACCGAAACTGTTCAGTCGATAGTGTAGTGTGTAAAATCTTTGAAAAGCTGATCTACAAGAAACTAGAAATTATAATTGACATGAATATGACATAATTCCAAGCAGGAGCAAGAAAAGGAAGAAGGACAACTGACCATATTCTAACACTAAAAGCAAAGATTGAGTATGATCAGTATTTACAGAGACACATATACACAATTCTACGATATTGTGAAGTGCTTCGGCAATTTCAGGCTGCAACAAGTGCTTCGACAAACTGTGGCTAAAGGGTGTGATGTATGACCTAGGGAACAATGGTGTCAGAGGGAAACTGTATAGAACAATTTACTTCTTGAACAGCTGTGTTTTTGAATTGGACGAACTGGTGAGACGGGGAAATGTTCTGGGAGTGGGAGCAGTCATTAGTGTGAATTCACTAGAGACGATCAGAGATGCACAAAATGGAATGACAGGCTCCAGAATGGGAAACATGTCTCTTCACCCACTTTGCTTTGTTGATGACATAGTGCTCAGTGAGGAACTTGTTAATGGATGCACAAAGGAACCAAGTAGCTATAGAAGTTTTCCAAGATAGGAAAAGAATTCAGCTACATCTGGAAAAAAGTCAGTACTTGGTGAACAGGGGAAACAGGAAAAGAAGAGATGAAGAACTCAAGCTTAATCGTATAAACATGAAGAAGGCTAATGAGTATAAGTACCTTGGTGAATATATAAATGAGAATGGAACAGAGACGATGACAGTTGAAACAAGAAATTTGAGCTAATGCTTACGAGACGTGTGAAAACCTACAGCAGTTCCTGTTCAGTAGTTTAGCTGAAAATCGGGGTGTTCACGCTATGTTAATATACAAATACCAAATTCTCTATCTGGATCGCATAATGATAGTTCCGTGGTGCCACTTTGTGAATGATATAGACTTTTGTTGCAGCCTGAAATTGCCAAAAAATCCATAAAAACCTCTAGGTCATTCAAGGTCATTGAATTTGTTGGCAATTGAGAGCCAGTGCATGACTTCCTATTAGTGATTAATAGTAACCTAGGCCCTATCTCGCACCGTTACTGAGATACAGCGACTTATTGGCCAAAATACGCAAATTTTTCCCACCGCCTTTCATTTATTGCTCTTGTTCGGGGTGACCCCCTTCAAGTTTATGGAAAAGCTTAACGGTTCCTGAAACTAGAGTCTTCCAGGCAGCTGACGGTGAAGATTTGGTGATCCTAGTTTTTGACTGATCCACCCGTGTGACAGACAGACAGACAGACAGAATTGTGATGGCTAAGACACGCTGAAAGCAGTAGCTGCTTTCGCATGTAAAAATATGACACCAAATCAGTGGAAAAGGTTAGTGCAGAAAAAGGAAATAATGGAAGAAAGTTTACAGAAGACCAAGCTGCATAATATATCAGACCTGTTAAAGAAATATCTGAAGGATCTCACATGGGAAAATTGCAGAACAGTTTTTGAAGTCAGGACAAATATGTTGAAGTTGAATTCCAACTGTGGACAGAAAGACGAACAGTGCTATATCTGGGAAACAAGAAACAACACGGCACATATTTGAATGTGAAGGAAGCACAGTAAAAGGACTAACAATAGAAAGATACAAACAGATGATTGGAAAAGAAGGCCCACAGACAGACGACATGAACAGTGTATAAGTCAGTCTGTGGAAATAGAAAGAAAATGGAAGAAAGAACAAAAATAAAGACGATTGTGAATAAGTACGGATGTGAAGACAACTCTCCACTTCAGAGGAGTGTCTGGCAACGGATCTGCCGAAGTTTAAGTCCTAATCCTAACCCTAACCTTAACCCAAACGTTAGCACTGTGGCGTATATCTGCACAATGGACTTTCGGAATGGGGGACCTTCGGAATAGCGGGCCAATACCACGATATGTGGCATGTGCCTACTGTAATGGTGAATTATTTTCAACTTGAAGTTTAGCTAGTTTTGTGTTTCAAGATTGTGATTTTGTTTCATAGTTGATGCAAGTTGTGGTATATTTTTTGTAATAGAGTACAAGGTTGTTTTGCTCTGCAGCTGATGTGAAATTAGATTTGCGAATGGCATCAAAGCGATGATGTTTCATGTTGCCTTCTTCTGAGCTTCGTTTACATTTCACCACATTTTTTGACAGAACTCGATGCAGAACTGCAAAGACCGGTCCACAGATCATACTAGAGTGAAGTGTGTTCTTATCGGCGATGGTGCTGTTGGCAAAACGTCGCTTGTCATCAGCTACACAACTAATGGCTTTCCTACAGAATATATGCCAACGGCATATGATAACTATTCTGGTGGGTTGTGTAATAATGTAACATTGAATAAAGATTGTGCACAGTAACTGGAAGTTTTTTTTTACTATTATCCTGTTGCTCTGCAAAGGTAGCATACAAGTCCATCCATACAGCTGCAGGATAGGCATATATGAAGTTAAGTTATGGGGTCGTCCATAAATGACGTCACATTCTGAGAGGGGAGGAGGGTTCACATTTTTGTAACGATTTGTGATGTAGGGGAGAAAAAGGTAAAAAGTATTGTGACGTCACACATGTCACATCTGCTTCATCTGCAGGAAGGCGCGATAGACGGCCACCTCACATCACTGACATCCATCACAAATGGCAGGACGAATAGGCCTAGATACATTTCAAAACACTGTGCGATTTTCTGCATTAAGTTGACAGTAATAAATTATTTTGATAGTGGATATAATTGGTATATATCATACATATGGTGAAACTCATCTCTGTAGGTCACCCTACAGGCTTCCAGGGTGAAGAAGAAGAAGATTCCGCATAGACCGAGGTCCATTGCGTGGGAGCTCATCCCCTTTACAGCGCTTTGAGCTGGCGAGGGCGAAGCCGATGCGA